>Ga0335398_10006505_pt1 | contig 14769 bp, 4 predicted proteins | sample BON03_FD_205742 | JGI IMG/M metagenome (GOLD analysis project Ga0335398, IMG submission 205742) | Freshwater microbial communities from Lake Bonney liftoff mats and glacier meltwater in Antarctica - BON-03 (spades assembly) (version 2) | ecosystem: Environmental > Aquatic > Freshwater > Ice >... | reverse complement strand
CCAGTTAATCCTGTTTTAACGAAATTAATGGCGGAATCACCTTCAGCGATAATTAACTTTTTGTTTGCAATTCCTTTGATACCTGAATTAGGAGTTACATACTTTTTGTTTTTCATTGTATGTTTCTTCTTACTGTCTGCTCCACCCAAAACGTTATCAAGTAACAATCCTTCTAAGTTCTTTAGTTCTTTTGCTGTAAACTCGTAAGTTTCAACAATAGCAGCATCTGTACGTTCATTCTCTTTTGATTGAGATCCCCAGTCAAGACCAGGAACACAACCAATAAGTGTAAAGCGTACATTCTTGAACATAATATCAGAAGTTAATTCGGCCTTTTTCTTTTTCTTGTATGAAGGTTCACATTGCTTAGTGATAATATTCTTTATTCGACTAAGCAAATTACCATTTAAAGCGATAACACCATTGATAATAATGCTATCGGTAACCTTTGCCCTGCTGCTGTACTCGGGTAATATTGTCAACACTACATTAATAGGATGATTTTTGTACTTGAGATGTTTAGATAGCAGTTTACATTCATACGAGATAATGTTCTCGTAATGTTCTGGCTTAATACGAGAATGAGATAATGTCGCAAACAATGCAGGTGAATTTGTAAAACATAATTCACGATCGCCATTGCAGCTAAAGTATACATTTGTACCTTCACCTACATAGGCAGCTGCTTGGTATGCTCTATATCTAATCCAAGCTGCAATGTTATACGCCGTTTCCTTTGGTAATTTCTTGTTAACGGTACCATCAGTATCTGCAATTTCATCCATCTTGTATCCAAATTTGGAATAACGTAATTGGAATGCGATTTTAGTATATGATTCGGGTGTACGATTAACCTCAATAACGGGTTCATCACGTTCGCGCAATTCATCACTAAAGCATTGAAAGAAGTACTTCTTGTTATAAGTATCGTTTACCTCAATTTCATACCAGTCAGAATTAACATTAGGCAGCTTAGCACCAAGTCCGTTAGTACCACCTTTAATGCAATCTTCTTTTTTAATAATATTTGTGCCAGATAGAGGAACTGAAACAATAATTTCCGGTTCGTAAATATCACGTTTATTACCCATTTGCATAGTGTAAAGTCGATTAACTTTAACAGGAATGCTAGGACCGTCATTCATAACTGAAAAGATGCCATCTGCAGTATCATATGTTATTTCGATGTTCTTAACCGCTTTTGTAGACATAGCTTGATCAGTAGCATTAACAATAATTTCATCAAAACACTTAAAAGTACCAGGTGTATGCCGTTCTTTAATTTCGATCATGATAACCTTATGGTCTAAATGTGCATCTTCGACCTTAAATCGAAGATTTTTTGAATTACCAAAGTACTCGTGCACCTTAAAAATTCCATATAAATTGTCAATATCTTGTGGAACCATCGTACCTATCCACATACCTTTAGTTCGGACATGATCGATAATATCAGCGACAATGACTTCAGGTGCTTCTTCGAACGATGAGGGATTGATAGAATTTGACATTATTGCTAATTAAATCTAAATTACCCTAAATATCAGGGAAATAGATCTCTAAAATAAAAAATACTTGCAATTATTCAATTTTCTTGGTTTAGGGTAGTAAGACTTACTGTTTCGTTGATCGATCCATTAACCAGCATTAATTAAAAAAATAACTCATAATACTAAACCATATTTGTTATTTAAGAATTTTCGATCGTTAATGTTTCGGACCTAGAGGACAAACAGGACCTAGAGGACAAACATTAAGTTTTTTGATCATTATGGTCATTATGGTCATTATGATGTGTAAGAAATATAATATGAAAGAAGATGCATTATATCATCTATTTCTTTTTGTATTTGCAATAATTGATGTATAACAGTTGACTTAGGTTGAAATACAAATGGTTGTGTAGATTCAGTCTTAGATGCAGTCTCAGATAAAGTATTAAGATTTGTTTTAAACAAATCATCTGTATAAAAGGATATAATAATTGCCATTTGATTTATTGTGAACTTAACATTATACAATATATTATTTAATTTAACAATGGTTAAGTCATCTTGTTGTTCAATTGCTGTATATGCAAATAGTGGACTGTTGTGGTTTAGTAATGATTGATACTTAATGTAATATGATAGTTCGATAATTGAATCATATACATTTGTTATTATTGTAAGATTACTTAACATGTAATTGATTACTTTATTTTCATCCAGCTCACTTATTTTTTCCTCTAATTTCTTTATTATATCAATATGTTTTTTTATTGAAGACCCGTATTCTAATCTTTTTTTTAACACATCTATATCAATGTTCTCATTAAATTTTTTTTTGTATTCTTGTATATAAATTTCATTGTAATCGTTAAGATAGACATACGGAATATTATCTTCTTTAGTATCTCCTTTAGTATCTTCTTTAGTATATTTTTTAATATAGGCTATAAGTAAATAAAGATAATATGTCACACATGACATATGCCCTGATTCATGTTCCAACTTAGCTACTAGTACACAATAGGGTTGTAATTTATCAATAATACCTATTATACTTTCGTTATCAATGGTTCCATTAAAATGAATAAGATTTGCGAGTATAATAAATTTTTTTATAGTAAATACCAATGTAGACAATATTTCAACTTTATTATCTGTGATATCTGTATTATTTTTATGTTTAAATCTTAGAAAATTCAAATAAGAGTCATGTAACAAATGAACTGGCGTAACTGATAATGTTTTAGGTGTGATTACATACACTATTTTATGTTTATTCAAGAAGGTTTTTAATTCATAGTTTGTAATAACTGTATCGCTTGTAATAACTGTATCACTAATACTCAATAAATAAATGTTATATATTATCTGATATGCCCATACTATATGTAAAAATGCTATTCCGCGTGGTATTTGTTTATATCTTTTGTAAATATGTATAAATAGAAAATTTAGTAATGTGAAATAATTTGGGTTTGTTTGCTCTCGCCCTAGGTCCTGTTTGTCCCCGTCGTCGATGTAAAACCAGTATAGAAAGTTATATGAATTTATAGATGAACCATCGTATTTTTTACACATATTTATAAGTGTGTCGTAGTCGTATTGTGTTAATCTTGTCGATGATGGTATTATATTACATAAATAAGGAAGAGCAATCATTACATTCGTACAATAGATGCTACAAGATTTAAACATTATTTTTTGCGAGTCCATGAATAGGGTTGAAGAAAAGTGTATAAACAATTGTGCAATTGTGGTATATGTACAGAACTTTGAAAAAGATTCAAATATCGACATACTTTTGTCTCCGAATTCAGGTAGATAATTATCCTTGTGATTAGTTATGTAATAGCATAATAATATTAATTCTACTTGTGCGATTTTAGTTGTAATCGTACTGCTATAAATATTTTTTGCACTTTTAATTTTTGCTGATAATATATTATCAGAATCAGATAGAACTTCTGATGATGTATTGAATTTACACATTTCATTCATTAAATAAAATAATTTATACCAGTCACTTGAATTAAAAACTGTTAATATTATATTAATATCCGGATGTTTTTTAAGATATGTTGTACATTCATTTTGACCAAGAATATGTACAAATTGCGCAATATTTTTGATTATTGCATATATATCAATATCTTGTCCAAGTTGCATGACAGTACATAATGTTAATCCGGATTGATGTTGCAAATTATGTCTAACTTTATCGGATAACAAAAGTGTATTCTGAGGTGGCAAATAGGACATAGGGTTTACCTGGGCCCGGGATATTTGTTTTAATAGATTATCATATGAAAATAACAATGACATGCAACTATTTATAATTTTTTTGGTATCTTCGTCTACAGCTACAGGTTGAGTCACTTGTTCCTGCTGTTCTTGCCGTTCTTGCGGTAATGATACTTGCGGCGAGGTTACTCTCGATGGTACTCTCGGTTGTACTCTCGGTTGTACTTTCGGCTGTACTCTCGGCTGTACTCTCGGCTGTACTGCTGGTGGTATTTTTTTATGTGCTTCTTGTGCAGCATATGACAATTTTTTATGTGCTTCTTGTGCCGCATATGACATTTTTTTATTGGGTTCAAGTCGATAAGAAGTCCGAGGATAGTTTCCGTGTATTCGGTTTGATAAAGTTGATGTACTAGGTATTGTTGATGTTTTAGGCATTGTTGATGATTTAGCATGGTCTGAAATTGGTTCATAACCTACATTTGGTTGATCACTCCAATTATCACCCGAATCATAATCCATTTATTGATTTGTTTTATTTTGGTATTTATCTAATTATTTGTAAATATTTTTTATATCAAATATTTTTTATATCAATTATTCTATATCGATTATTCTATATCGATTATTCTATATCGATTATTCTATATCGATTATTCTATATCAATTATTTTTTTATGTCAATCTTTCACACACTGGTTTATTCGATGGCGTATAACAATCTAAAAATGTATTAGACCGTATTTGTTTTATAGTGTTGTCTGAGTTAAATGAGTTTAATAATTGGCCAGCCTGAATTTCATTTAATGAAACCAATGGTTTTAATCTTTCATTTGTTGACATTATTTTATATTCGTTTATGAAATTAGTAAGTCTATTAAATAATAAATGATCCTCATTTGAATTAATGCGTGGATTAGTTATTTGCAATATATATATAATGGCTTTCAACCAGTTATTAATATTAATTTGGTTAATAAAACTAATAAGAATACGTTTATCGTTTTTTGATGTAATTTCACTTGCCTCAAATATTTGGATGTAATAAATATACATTGTTAATGTTTCTATATGGCAACTAAATGCTTGATAATCTTTGGATAAGTTGTTAACAAATTTATTTGTATCTGCAAAGCTATTAATTATATCTTTGCATTTTGTGACCAACAATACATATAAATTTGTCAATATCGTTGGTAACGATTGTTTATGTTTAGTCGATAAGCGGTCATCGCGTACAGATATAGAGTAGAGTACTATTTTAAGAATGCAAAAAATACCAGAATGTACTCCACATACCATATCTGGTTGTCCGTCCTGTCCTGTTTGTCCTGTTTGTCCTGTTTGTCCCGTTTGTCTCGTTTGTTTCATATCATGTACCAATATCGTACATCCTATAACTTTATCATCTACATCAGCCGCATTATTCATTATGTCAACTGCTTCTTCAACTATATTGATTTTATCATTAATATATTCTAAAAACTTATTCAAATTTCCTTTGAATATTTTTTCCGAATAAGTTTTAATATTTGCAGAGATAAAAATAAGTATTGGCAATATCTGTGTTCTAATTGCCTCCATTGTAAACTTGACATAAAATGAATCTTGTGCTGTAATGCCATCATCGTATATTTTTGGAATATTATTACCAGTAAGAATAGTTATTCTTGGCAACACTGCTTCCAATAATGATTTATTTGTTTGTAATCGATCGATATAAGTTAATAATTCTCTATAATAAACTTCAATATTTACATCACTAGTACCTGTTTGTCCCTGGTCATTAATGATTTTTTGATATTGTGAATCTGCATCAGATAAATAATTGAAAATTTCAATTGCTTCGAAAATATCCATATACATGATACATTTATGTAATTCTATTGTATTATCATAATTATAGAATATAGAGATGATTGTGTTACGATATTTTACTGCTTTTTTATACAAACTGTCTGTATCACTATAATACTTGTCATTACTGGAATACTTGTCATTATGGGAATACTTGTTATCAATAAAATATGCACTGGTAGAAAATTTTTCTAGTAGTTCAATAAAATTTTCATTTATATAATTACGAGTATTGTCGTCATCGGTAGTATTTAATTTTGTATCATTTTTACTCTTTGAACATATCTTAAAATATAAAAGTACATAAATAAATGCAGCTACTTGTTCTGTATTTGGATAATTATTTATTTGCACATGGGTCGTCTGTACAATAAGTTCAGGTAAATTAGTACGTGCATTCTTATATTTATCTGACCAGAATGTAAGCATATTATTTATTAAAACTGTGTCACATACATGTATATTACTTGTACCTAATAGCAAATTATAAACATCGTGTAAGAAACAGGGTCTAGAGTTATCCAATAAATTGTCTATTGCAGTTGAAATAGTAGGTTTATTATATACGACAATACATGCTAATGACATAACAGCATCTTTTATATTAAATGGCTGAGAATCATCGTATATATGTGACCTACCGGAGCTATGTGACCTACCGGAGCTATGTGACCTACCGGAGCTATGTGATGTTACATATTTATTCGTATATAAAAATAGTAATCGTTCTTGTGATAAAATATTTTGTATATCATTTGTTTGTCCCAATATTATATATTCATTCAACTTAACAATCAATTCGTTAATTTTTAAATATTTGTCGTTAATTACATCTGTGCTTTCATCAATTTGTATATTTGTGTAATAATCTTGAGTTTTTGCTAATATATACACTAGCTTTTTACTCATAATAAAATTATTTAACTAAAATTATTTTACTATTATTATTGAAATATTTTATTATTGAAATATTTTATTATTGCTCACCCGGTTCGGTATAACAATGGCTAAATGAGTTTATAGGGTTGGGCGTTTGTTCCTTAATAAATTTACCAAACAATATGGTAATATCAGCCTGATCAAATTGTTTTATTTTTATGCTCTCGGTTACTGCTAACTTGTCATATTCTTTTGTAAAATTCGTTAATCTTGTATACAATGTAATATCGTCAATGAGACTCTTTCGTTCCAGTTTCTTTATAATGGTTTGTATAATTGTTTTGTTATTAATACTGTTTACCGATTTTACAATTGAATTACGATATGTAATGATATTGACCTTTGACAAGAATAAATTGATATATGAAATATACATTGTTAATAATTGTATATTACAGCTAAATGTGATCATTGAGTTACTACCTGAAGTAAGAATTTTATCGTTTGCTATTGAATGCCGGTTGCGATTATCTTGTATCAGGTGCATATAGTATCTATTAAAATCGACTAAAAGTTTTGGTATACGTTCTTTCGTAAAAATAGTTGATTTTTGTTCACCCATAGTATCATCTTGTTCGTCAGTAGCATTATATTGTTTTATCCATATTAAATAAAATATTAACTTCAAAGTAGTATATATACCAGGATGTAATTTACATTTATCTTGAATAATACTTGTTTTGTAAACTTGAATTTTTTCAATATCAGTATCATCGATGTCAGTAATATTACATTCAGATCCCTTTATTATTAAAATCGTATTGTCAATTTTGTCAATGATTTCATATATAAGATGCAAAAAACGTGCTATATTACCTTTAAATATGTCATTTGAATAAGTATCTATAATCGTAAAGATACAATTAAGTACTGGCATTATCTCCGTTCTGATTATTTCCATTGAAAAATCAAAAAATTCTGTGCCTTTATACAGTGTATCTGTGTCTGTAGTTGTACTACTCAGCAAGCGATCAGTCCTAGGATTGTTAATTGATATTTTTTTTAATATTGCTCGTAGTAACAGAGGATTTGTGTTTATTCGATCAAGATAATAAACAAATTGAGTATAACTTAATACAATTGATATATCGCCATTAATAATTTTGTCATATTCGGTTTCAGTACTAGATAAATTAGTAAAAATTTCAACTGCCTGAAAGATATCCATATACTCAATACATTTATATAAATCTATTTGTTTATTATAGTTATAAAATATGGAAATGATTGCTTTGCGATATAATACTGCTTTAGTATATGCATTGATTTCCGCTGGTGTAGACCTAACTATATTTATATTGCGAAAATACTCATTATTAATATTAAACGTTTTTAAAACTCTAATGAAATCGTTATTGAAATCGTTATTGAAATCGTTATCTAACTGTTCTTGCGAGGTTATAGTTTCTTCCAATGTATCTATAGTTTGATGAACGTTCTTCTTTAGTGTATTAAAATATAATATTACATAGAAACAGGCAGCAACCTGGTCTACATTTATTTTATCATCCGTAGTTCCTGTTTGTCCCGACAACACACAATACTTAGTTATTCCATCTAACAGATGTTGCTTATACGACACCATATAAGAATTATCACCAACTGATGCCGTATAAGCACCATCTCTGAATGGTGACTTATGGGTATTATTACTATGAATACTTAACCATGTATCATTTACAGTATTAATCAAAACAGTATCGCATACATGCAATGAATAAATTATTTTATAAACATCCCGCAATACTGCTTTTATGTCCATTGTTATACGATTTATTTCGGTTGAAATATTTAGATTATTACAAGCAATAATGTATGCTAGTGACTTAATCATGTCATCAAGTTTAAATTGTTCAGATAGTATTTTATTGCTCACATTCATTAACTTCGAATAATTATTCATAAATAAAAATAGTAAATGTTCTCGAGACAGTACATTTGTATCATCTTTAACTTGATTGTTTGCTATTTGTAGTTTTAATTCATCCTGAATTAATGTATTAATTCTTATATACGCGTAAGAACTGTTATTTGCGTTAGCAGTATGCACATGCGCATTTGTTTGCTGTAATAAGAATGCTAACTTTTTAGACATACTAAAATCCTTAGTATAGATAAAAATCCTTAGTATAGATAAAAATCCCTATTAAAATATTATATTACAAAGATTATTATTTTTGATAATAATTAAAAAATGAATTAGGGAAATAATTTTACATATACTAAGAACATATAACAAAATCATAGATGTCGCTAACCAAATCAGTAAAAATAGCACACTTGGCAGACATTCACATTCAAGATAATAGGCGTGATGAATATGTTGCAGTTTTTAATCGTCTTTATGAATCGTTACGGCAACAGAAGCCAGATATAATAGTAGTAGCAGGTGATATTTTTGAAACAAAAACTAAGATAACTGCACATAATATTAAAGATGTGTTGGCCTTCTTGCATTCACTCATTAAAATAGCACCGGTTGTAGCTATGCCTGGTAATCATGATACTAACTGTAATTCACCTGGCAGTCTAGATCTGATTTCTCCTATTATTGAATATAGTTCAGTGCTACAACCACCTAATTTCCTTTATATTCGAAACACTGGATTTTATGGAAAGTATCATAACATTAATTGGTATAGTGTTGCGCCTGATGATTTTTCAGAACCTCAATTCACAAATATCGATAGCAGTGCAATAAATATTTGTCTATTTCACAATGAAATAGGTGGGTGTCGGTTGCCAAATGATTCAATTATAAATAAATCGCCATTTACTATTAGTACATTTTCTAAATTTGATATAACAATGTGCGGCCACATTCACTTAAGACAGTTTATGGATGCAAACAAACGTATAGCCTATTGTGGATCACTTATTCAACAAGATATGGGTGAACTTCATGATAAACATGGTTATATGTTATGGAACATTGATGTTAATAAAACTATTACTTGTCAAGAAATCGATATAATAAATGATTTTGGTGGTTTCCAAACTATTGAAATTGTAGCAAAAAGAGTTGTAAAAGGAGCTCCATTGCAAACAATAATGAAAACTAAAAATCTGTTAAGTAATCCATCGAAATGGAGAGTAATTTGTAATGCCAACACCGATGATAAAGTTTGTAAAGAAATAATTGCGGAAATACGTACAAAGTACAATTCACCACCTTTTTCCGTTCGTGTTAAAGGTAGTGATCAACTTGCAGCGACACGTACAGCAACTGCAAACAAAACAACTACTGACATTATTGATCACGGCGACACTGATCGTGGTGACACTGATCGCGGCGACAGTGATGATGATACTCAATACGATTCACAACACAATAGTAGAGATGCATCTGCAAGCTCTGTATGTTTATCGTCAATACAAAATAGTGCGCATAAGTTAAGTTTACACACCACATATATATCTGAAATTCTATCTGATAAAACAGTTGCAACTGAAATACGCAGTGAGATTGTAAAAAATACTCACGATGTTGATCAATTTGTAAAAAATGTTGTGGAGTTGCATGAACATTATTATAAAGAACATGCAAGTATATCTAAAGCTGGTAAAATACGATTGATACGACTCGAATTTGATAATCTATTTTGCTATGGCGAAGGGAATGTGATCGATTTTACAAAGTTAGAATACACAATAAGTGGTGTATCAGCTTCAAATTTCATGGGTAAATCATCGATTATTGATATTCTGATATTTGTTCTTTATGAAAAATACGACCGCGCTGACAATAAGTTGGACATAATTCTCAGTAATAAAATTAACGTAGATCGGTCATATAGAGTATTTTTAGAATTCGAATTAAATGGTAAAAAGGGATTTATTTCGAAAATTGGCGATGGTACTAAAAAGACTCAATATGATTTTGTGTACAGTGGAGTTAATATGACAGGTGGAACAGTACCAGAAACTATTAAAACTATTCAAACATACGTAGGTGATTATATTGTAGCCCTGAGTACTTGTATCATGACCCAAAATAATAAGTTTAACTTACTTGATATGACAACGCTTGAACGTAAGAAAAAAATTATTGAACTTATCGGCTTTAGTTCATTTGCAGAAATCGAATCTATTGTAAATACTAAACTAACAGAACTTACTGGTTCAAAAAAGACTATGAAAAATGTTAAAAGCGAAGAATCAATAGCAGTACTGAGAGCTAATCAAGTCGTTTTAAAGTCCGAGTGTGATAAATGTATGAATATTACAAGACAGCTTACTACAGATATTGAAAAAGTACAATCCGACATTGAGCAGGAACAATCAAATCTATCAGCTATCAATGTAAGAATATGCGACTCACCGACCGAAGATCAAGTTGCAATCTACGATAGATATATTAACACTTTTATAACCACATTTACACCAGGTTGCTCAATAAATTGTACAAATACATGTACTTGTATAGGACCTAACGATCGTCAACTTGATCGTTACATTAACACAAATAAGACCAGTATTATCGCAACTGATTCCGACTTCAGTCATAATTGTAATTATTCATGCGAACTCGACTTTAAAATCGATTATTGTCTTGATACAAATACGCTTGTTGATAAATATAACTCTACACGAACTAAATACGAAAATGTATTAGATTTTAATGTAAATTTACTAAATGATATTAGCTATAAAGCATCCGTATTAGATAAATCTATAGATAAATCGCTAGTTGGTATCGATGTAAAATCAAATAGACAAATCCGCGACGAAAATACCGAATATGTTAATCAACTTACTAATCTTAAAAATGAGAAAAATACACTCAATGTAACACTAACAAAAAATCTATCAACAATTGCAGTACTGCAATCGAAATTATTATCAAATAAGACAATGATACACGATATGAGGTCGACAACAGAACTTGGTGACAATTTCGAGTATGATTCAGATAATCTACAAAAAAACACCACAGATAATCTACAAAAAAACACCACAGATAATCTACAAAAAAACACCACAGATAATCTACAAAAAAACATTGCAGATAATCTACAAAAAAACATTGCAGATAATCTACAAAAAAACATTGCAGAATTACAAAAAAACATTGCAGATTTACAAAAAAATATTACAGATTTACAAAAGAATAATATGGAATTGCAGAAGAATATTACACTACTAACGAGTACAATAAAGACTTGCGATGATCGTATATCTAAATATGGTAACATTGCCATCGATAATACTACTCTGTGGTCATTATCAGATAATCAAGACGACCATTGCACAGCACTATCATTGTTGCGTATCATTCCTAAATACGATCATAGATTTTCTCAAGTGAGTGATCTAACTAATTTGGCAATTGTAAACAACAACATCGGTCATAGATCGTCGAGCATACTTAGTTTCCTTAAACAAACAACAAGCAATCGTATACTACATTTACTTGAGTTGGTACCAGACCTGTCAACTATGAGTATAGATAAAATTATTAATACATTTGTAGAATCCCTCTCTGCTCCTGTTGGTCACTCTGCTCCTGTTGGTCACTCTGCTCCTGTTGGCCACTCTGCTCCTGTTGGCCACTCTGCTCCTGTTGGTCACTCTGCTCCTGTTGGTCACTCTGCTCCTGTTGGTCACTCTGCTCCCGAAAAGTATTTAATCGACATTATTACCAGACGAGAGACGTATATAGCACAGTTGGAAAAAATTCATTCACTTGTTCCTAAGGACTCACTTATAACCAAGAATATGTTAACTAAAAAACTTGCTAAGTATACTTCTAAAGATATCGACGATAACATAGCCATGTTGTATGTTGCTAAATACAAAAAATACTTTCAGCAATGTATACAAATTAATGATAAATGCAAATCATGTAACGACAATGCAAAAATATTTTGTAGTGAGTTTACTCCGGACTTTATTGATAATCTATCAAACATCTGCGCATATATCAATAATCAAATATACATAAGCTTCGTAGCCGAGTATTATCTTTGTATTAGCACTGCTCATATGATGGATGTTATTGAATATAAAAAACTGTATAACCGCAATGAGATAAATAAAAGTAAATTGATTGACACAAAAACTATTTTTGTCGACTATCAATCAAAAATTACAGAATGCCAATCTAAAATCACAATGTATAATGATCGGAATAAGATAAATACACTCACAATCGAGTGTAATACGTTTACTAATGAGATAAATTTGTTGATAAAAAATAATGAAGGCATTACTAGTAATATTACAAAAAATGATAGCAATATGGCAAAATATCGCGAATTAACTAATGAAAATAATAAATTAGCCGAATTACGTGAGAAGATTAAGAAAAACGATCACTTACTTGATGAATACAACATTTTAATACCAAAGATAGCCAAAATGAAAGACGAACATCTCTTATATAAAGCATACTTGTCTGAAATAAATCCAATCAAACAAGATATTATACTTTACAATAAGATCATTAAAGCAATTGAGAGTACTATTAACTATAAACGTAGTGGTAAACTACAAGAAAATAAATATACGCGTGAACAAACACTAAAAACTCTCGCATTCGAACTTAAACAGTTACTGTTTAAACATAATGAGGCTACTGTTAATGAACTTAACACAATAAATACATATAACCAAAATGAACGCATGATTGATCGTGATATTGAAGACATTCAAACCTTTAATCGCATTAATGATGAAATGTTATTGTATAGCGTCTACAAAAAGTTAATAACGGCAAACTCAACATATAGTATAAGCAATTACTTACTGAAATTAGCAAGACGGGAATTGAATGAAGGATTTAACAACACATTAAAGGACACAGGTGCACTATTCAATATTGAAGTTGACAACGACTTTAACATTTATTTCGTTGAGGGTATTAAGAAAATGTCTATAGGTATGGCATCAGGTTATCAAAAATTTGCAATTAATCTTGCCCTTCGTATATCATTATGGAAGTTGGCCGATTTACCTATAGTAGATTGCTTGATAATCGATGAAGGGTTTACAGCATGTGATGAAACAAATTTAGTTGCGATGGGGCAATTCTTATCATTACTTGTGTCAAGTAGAGATATGCCAAGACTTATGTTTGTAGTATCACATCTCGAGCAAATAAAAAATAAAATAGTAAAACAATTGACAATCGTTCGTAATTCGGATATAAGTTATATAAATAATAGTGCTCGTAAAGAATTACCGATTGAATTTACATCTATATGTACACGTGAAATGAAATTAAAAAAATCTGTAAATGCTGAACGAACAACTAGTAAAATTAACAAACTAGAGAAGTTGGAAAGACAAATCATAGACTCTGATAGCTTTGAAGATATTATAGTACTCGAAGGAGGCAAAGAATTTAGATGCAACGTATGCAATAAAAGCTATACCCGAACGTCAGTGGACAATCATAAGAAAACTATGCTTCATGCAAACAATTTAAAAAAGTTCTCCCGATAAACTCAATATGTAAAAGTCTATGCACCTAGTAAATAAACTCAATATGTAAAAGTCTATGCACCTAGTAAATAAACTCAATATGTAAAAGTCTATGCACCTAGTAAATAAACTCAATATGTAAAAGTCTATGCACCTAGTAAATAGACTCAATATGTAAAAGTCTATGCACCTAGTAAATAAACTCAATATGTAAAAGTCTATGCACCTAGTAAATAGACTCAATATGTAAAAGTCTATGCACCTAGTAAATAAACTCAATATGTAAAAGTCTATGCACCTAGTAAATAGACTCCGACCATTTACTAGGCTTATGCCCTATACATATCGAGTTTGGTTATTCTTTTTTTCCTTTTTTGTTTCTTTACGCTTTCGCGTACGTACTCAATAGTCTAATGTATAATTGTATTAATCCATGATCAATGATCCAGCAAGCATTTACTATAATATATAAATTATATATAAATTATATATAAATTATATATAATTTATTAGAACTACGCGAAAGCGTGTAAAAGGAAAGAACAAGAAGAGAAAAAGGGAAGAAAAAAGGAAGAAAAAAAGGAAGAAAAAGAGAAAAAGGACCGACCAAACTCAATATGTATAGGGCATAAGCCCGGTAAATAGTCGATCGACTATTTAATGGGTGCATAGACTTTTACATATTGAGTTTATTTAATGGGTGCATAGACTTTTACATATTGAGTTTATTTAATGGGTGCATAGACTTTTACATATTGAGTTTATTTAATGGGTGCATAGACTTTTACATATTGAGTTTATTTAATGGGTGCATAGA
>Ga0335398_10006504_pt1 | contig 14769 bp, 1 predicted proteins | sample BON03_FD_205742 | JGI IMG/M metagenome (GOLD analysis project Ga0335398, IMG submission 205742) | Freshwater microbial communities from Lake Bonney liftoff mats and glacier meltwater in Antarctica - BON-03 (spades assembly) (version 2) | ecosystem: Environmental > Aquatic > Freshwater > Ice >... | reverse complement strand
ACGATCAAGACGGCGAGTTAGAAACTGTCAACCTGTGCGCTGTGGAGGATCTTGTGCGCGGCGACGCCGTTCGGTCCTTGATAGACTTGGCTGGACAGGCGGCCAAGCCCTACAGCACAGGGCTGTCGCGATGGATTGAGGTGCATGCCGTAGATGTTTTGTTGACAGTGCTACGGCATGGCATGTGTCCGGCGCTGGCAGAACACGTGCAGCGCAACGACTTGCTAGCGCCCGTTGTTGAGGCCCTTGCTGGCTCGCTGGATGCCCATGATACCCCCAACCTCCTCGGTGTCATCGGCCTCTTCAAAGTGCTGCTCCAGTCCTCAGTAGCTGCATGCGCAGTGAAGCAATACGACTTAGTCGACTATGTGCGGGCGTTGCAACTGAGACCGTCCTCGGACATACCGGTGCCCTCGGCGATGGCGGGCGATGCGCAGGGTGTTCCGCTCGTCTTGTCTCTCCTCAAGCATTACATGATTAAGCTGTCGTGCTTGGTCTATATGCAAGGTACATTCGATGGCGAGCCATCGAATGAGGGCGAGAGCGTGCACCACCCAAATTGGCAGTGCACACACAATGCACATGAAGAAGCAAATGCACACCAGGCGCCGTCGTCACGCGCGCCCGCCGGAAAGCAGGCACGTGGGCTCAGGGGATGGGGTGAAATCACGCAGGACCAGGTGGAGGGAGGTCTAGAAGAGGTGCGGGAGTTCAAGGCACGACGACTGGTGCATGTCTTGTCGGCCGCCAACACACACTCGTCCACCAAGACTGACCGCTTGTCACGCCACCAGGCCTTGGCCTACCTCCAAGATGCTGACTGGGATCTAACAGAAGCCCTCCTCCTCGCACATACTCTGACCCTAAATGGTAGCGCGGGTCCGGAAGGAGGTGCAACGACAGGCGGGTTGGGGTTGCGGCTGGTAGAGGCAGATGACTCGTCGGCTGGCAGCGCACCGCGCTACATGGTAGCCAAAGTGATAGAGCACGGTGCAGCCTTCCGGAGTGGCCTTGTGCATCTAGGCGATCGGCTTCTCAAAGTGGATGGAGTACCCACCAACACAATGAGCTTGGATGACCTTGCACTACGACTTAAGGGCCCAGTGGGATCACAGGTCACTCTGGTCTTGCAAGCCCAAATAGTCCAGGATCTGCATCGCGCCACAGCCCCCGTGCGTGTGGCCACGCTGCTGCGCTCGGCCATGCAGCACAAGCGAGATGCTGATGCATTACCATCACATTTGGGAGATGAGGAGAAAAAAGAAAGAGTGGACAAGGTGGTTTCCTCCATGGAGGACGTCGTCTCCATCACGTCTGCCACAGAGGTGCTCGAGAAGTGCTACTGGAATGTGGATCGCGCGCTTCTCCATTGTCGCGTGCTACCCCACACGCAGGCCATGGCGCACCTGCTGGATATTGTGCGAGAGCTTGTCTTCGTGGGCCAAGAGGACGTCGCAGTGAATGTAACGGACGAGATGCCTAAGGAAGGGCACCAGTTGATTGCCTCCAATAATCAACAACTTGATAAATCCAAGCTCCGTTCCTCGACGGGAACAGGCGGTAGGGTGGCAAGCTGCAGCAAGGAGCAGCAGGGTGGGTGGTCGGAGGGCGCAGATGAAGAGAATGCCAACTTGAGTAACATGCCAGGGAGGAGAGTGCGCGATATTATGGCTTTTGACCTCCTCACAGAGTTGTGGCATGCGTGCCCCGACGATAAGCTGCGACTCCAGCTCCTCGAGATAGCCTTCGTCATTTTTGCCGAGCATCCGCTCAATTTCTTTGCGCTTCAAGAAAGTTATCTGATGAGCTCAGCTATGGATAGCCTTGAATACCTGGGTTCGGAACTTCGCAAGCGCGTCTTGCTGGTTCTTGAATATGTGCTCACCGTCGAGCACTGCCTGCCGCTGCAGCATTTGTGCAGGCTGACGCGCAACATGGATGTGGTTTGGCGCAACGCCACAGCCTCCCTGGTCTTAAGCAACGTCATCAAGTGGCTTCAATTTGATGAGCGGCTCTTGAAGGTCTTCCGAGAGACAGGTCTCGTGCATCTCCTCGTTGCCCACTGCCATCTCTTTAGTGAAGGCTTGACTTGCGTGCCTCATGTGCCTCATGTGCCTCATTTGCCTCATGTGCCTCATGTGCACGACTCCGACCCTAGCTACCCGGAGGTACCGCGCCATCAAGCAGACCAGGGGGAGAGGCAAGACGACGGGTTGTGGATTGCAGTGAAGCGAGCAGGCCTCGTGGCGGCTGACGGCACAGTTTCTTACCAAGCGCTGACAACACACATACAGAAGCTGGTGAAGTTGCAGTCTGTGAGCGCTCAACTTGCCGACTTGAGCGAAGAGGAGACAGCAGTGTTGCTAGACAGGGTGTGGGGTGCCATTAACGCGGACAACGTTTGCAAACTGGTTCCGATTGAGTGGCAGGCCGAGGCGGATCAAGTGTTGCACTTATTGCACCTCATCGACGCTGGCCACACTGCCTGCATGCCTCAGATTGAGCCGACGGTGATAGGTGATGTGGCTCTGGGTATCACTCGAGCCTATGTGCACGCTCTCAAGAAGCAGACGGTCAGCGGCAATAAGCTAGCCGTGAACCCGGTGTCAGTGACAGAAGGTCAAGTTGGTGTAGAGGAGGTGGCTCTAGTGCCGCTACGCATGTCGTCACGACATGTCATGAGCGACAAGGATGCTGACATTCGAGAGAGGCATGCAACAAGAGACATGAGAGACAGGCATGCAACAAGAGCAACCACCTCGATGATTTCTGCAAAAACCTTTCCAGTGGTAGTAGACTGCATATTAGCGCTGATCTCTGCCAACGTGGAGAATGTTGAGGTGGCAAGAGATCAAGGTCTGGTTGCTGCTATGGTCCAGCTAGTCCGCATCGTGGAGTGGCGTGATGGTGCGTGCAGTGTGATTCAACGCATTATTCTGGAGGACACCTTTTTGGTGAGCCACGACTTGAGTGGTCTACTCCATGTCGTCGTGGCATCCGATCCCAAAGATGTTCATCTCCGCACTGACATTGTACAAATGATGCTCAAACTTGCCTATGCACACCCACGTGTGCGTTCACAGATGCGCTTTGGCTGGATGCTTCAATTCGTGAATATGATTCGAGATCTTGCTGAGGCTTCTGAGAGCACTTGGGGCGAGAAGCTGCACTTGGCTGAAATGCTTGTCACTCTCCTCTGCCTTGCTCTTGCCTCCAGCGAGGCCAACCGCATGGGCTTCTGGCACGAACTTGGTGTCGAGGCCTTGCAAGACGCCTTCAAGGCCAGTTCTCTTATGGCTGTCGGCAAAGGCCTGACTGTCACGGGCATGTTGCTGAGCATCGCTGTGAGCCGTGATGTGGTGCCTGAAGCTATGTTGCACGGCGGTGACACCAAGGCCTCTCAATCGAAGGATGCCTCTCGAGGTCATTGGCAGGGCATCGGCATCACCTTCGATTCCAACACCGAAACTGCAGTCTTTATCAATAGATGGGGCGATCACTCTCAGGCCGTGGGCGAGGCAGGGCAGGAAGGGGTGACGTACAGTGGTAGCTACACAGGCAAAGTACCGCGACTCCGTAATCCTGATGCTGCTGTCATGGCCATGGTCCTGCTGCAAGTCGTGCATCGTGATGGGAGACTGCATGCTGCGAGAGCTATCTTGCGGTTGGTGCGTCTTTCAGAGCACAACAGACGTGTGCTGACAGAAGCAGGCTTCATCGGGTTGCTGCTCGAAGCATATCGTGAAAGCTTGTTTGCCAAACACGACGAGGTGTTGCAGGCTGTCTTGTGCGAGCTGCTAGTGTATTTCACGCGACATGGTCTGTCAGTGAGGGACATGCATGCGGTGTTTGAAAGGCTGGTGGTGGGCGGCACTGCAATGCCTCGCTTCATACAATCTCTTGACTTGCTGCAACAAGCGGCGGGCGGCCCGAATGTACTGAGCTCTCTTTGCACAAGCCACCCCTACTTTGAGGCAAACATTAACTGTGCGCAACAAGGTTCTGTGCAAAGCAACAAATGTGGTGCGATAGTGGAGGTCTCAGGAGTGGATGGCTTGTCGTGGCCGCCAACGCAGGGCCTGAGCTTTTGCTGCTGGATGCGCATCGATTCCTCCCTCTCGAGACATGGCTCCCTCTCAAGACATGGCAGCAGCGCCTTAAGCCCCACCAAGGGCTCAGGCACCAAACCATCAGCACTCATCTTCTCGCTCCATCCTGAGGGCCACCACCAGCAGGTAGCCGTCACGGCACAACTCAGCAACGGCGTGCTCACTGTCAATTCGCCCGGGCGCTTTGAGGCAACGTTTAGCTGCTACACGTTTGACTGCAACTGCCTCTATCACATCGCGGTGGTCTACCACCGACAGCTGCTAGCACCAGACAATCTCTTGTTGTATGTGGATGGTGTGGAGATAGACGAGCAAAAGCTAGTTTATGACAAAACGATGCAGGACCTCAAAATGGGTAAGCAGCGTTTCAAAGTGGCCATTGGAGGTGATGCCCCGCAGCGCTTGGAAAGCCACGGCACGGGCGGTGGAGAGGCAGCGGGCTGGATAGCGCCTGGAGTGATGCGGCTCGGGGACTCGTGTCTGCTCGATCAAGCAATGCCCACTAAATACATACATGCGCTTTTCCTTGTGGGGTGCCAGCGTTTCGTACAGGTGGGGTCCGAGTTGGGGGCGTCGATTGCCTCAGATCTAGTCTCAGCCGATCTTTTAACTCGCTTCGACAACCTGCCTGTCTTGCCTCCCTCCCACCACCATACTAGCTCGGACCTGAGTACATCACTCCTCACCAGCGGCACGCTGTCAGTCAATGCGGTCAAGTATTCGTGCTCAGCCGCATCGTTGTGCAGCTATAGGCAGGTGCTTCCGTACAGCGCTGCTGTGGAGCCTGACTGCACCATAGCGCACAAAGTGTCGCGCTTCTTTGGCGCTGAAGGTAGCAGCAGCGGTTGCGAGATGCGGCTGGGGACTGTAGTAGAGTGTGTCCATCGCATGCCCTTTGCTGATGCCCTCACCACCCTGGGTGGCGTGCACATGTTGCTGGAACTAGTGTCGCATGCCCAAAACACCCTGGCTCTCAACAAGGCGCTGAGGCTGTTGGTCTCGTGTGTCCGCCTGAATGCGCGCTCTTTAGATCAAATGGCACGCTGTCACGGCTACTCACTCCTCGCCTTGTTCCTCCAACGCAAAGCGCACATAATGGATTCGCTCTCTGTCCAAGCATTGTTGGAGTTGGTGGGTCTCAATACAAGCACCGTCACGACTAGTGTGACGACAGGCAAGACGCAAGGCGGCGGGTTGTGCAACGCGTTGGCCCTGCGCGATGTCGTGCTGTGCAATGACCTCTGGCACCTCGTCCACGGCAACCTGCGAGTGGAGTTGTACAAGGTGCTGTGTGACGGAATTTGCTCCATGTATGATGCCTTGACAGGTGTCCGCCTGGCGCAGGTTGGCGCCTTGGGCACGTGGCTGGATGCCCTGACGCAAGACGCCTCTCTCTGCTCCGTCTCTGTTAAGAGCTCTCTTGCCTCCAAGACGCCGCTCCTTCCGGAAGCTGTCGAGCATCTCACAGCCATGGTGTCATTTACCTTGCGCTTTCATTTCAGCGTGGCTGACCTCAAGAGGGTTGCCCTCTGTATTATGTCGACATTGCCGCCAGCTGGAGAAAACGGAGGAGGGATGGCGGGGATGGGTGCGGGACAGGAGCTCGAGGCCGCGAGCCCAGCAGTGCACACCCGCAACTTGTTGCTGGGCATCCTTATGAGCCACATGAACTACTTCTCACACAATCGAGAAGACCGGAGTGCAGCAGCAACATGGCAAGAGATGCACCGAGTCATTAACGCAAGCTGCTTGGTCGAGATGCTGTCGAGGCGGGTGCATGCCAGCACCATGTGTTTGGTGGTGCAGTTACTGACTTTACATGTGGTGGCAAAGGGCAAGTATGCAAAACGCTTGATGCAAGGTGGTGGTCTTGAGGAGCTCAAGCGGTGCATGCGGCACTACAGCGGGTGCCCTCACGCGCACCTCTTGATGCTGCACTTGCTCTTGAGCACTCCTATCGGGGTGATGCCGCAAGTGATGGATGGCGAGTCTTATGTCCTCTACATCAAACCCCTCGTCCTGCTCCAGCCACCCGCTGCCAGCCATGCCATGCCACCTGCCATGTTTGCACAAGTCTTCGCAGTCTTGGCTAGCATGATCGTCCAAGCCTCAGCCAACTGCCCTCACGTTGCAACATGTCAGAAGCCGCACAACAAATGGACATCTCCATGCTCCATACGAACATGCAGCATACCAACGTCACTCCACCACCAGGCAGGCTCTCAAGCAGCCTTTGTCGACTCAAGAGAGCAGCTTGATTTCGTGTCGGAGCTCTTGAAAGGGCTTACCATCCTCTTTGAGTGCAACTCCTGGTTCCGGACTGAAAGCCTCAAGGACGCCCTCTTACCCACCCACTTGCTGTCGCTTGTCCTGCCTCCGCGGGTGCAGGATACTAGTACCCTGCCACTCCTTGCCCGCGGGCAGGAAGACTTGGTAGACCACTTGGTAGACCACTTGGTAGACGACTTGCACCTGGTAGATGACTTGCTACACCACCCGCACCATGCCACCCATGCCCGCCACGCTGACGAGGGCGGCACTCTGACAGCGGTCCTTCTCGAAGACGAGCCTGTGACGGATGGTTCGGAAGACGAGGGTGTCACAGATGGTTCGGAGGTTGTGACTGATGCTTCCGATGCCGAGCTTGTCACTGATGCATCCGATGAACTATCTCATGATCGCCACCACCTCATCCTCCTTTCTGACACCGTTACTGTAGTGGGTGGGCAGCTGGACAGCCTTGATGGTTTGACTTCAAGCCGCGACAATGGGACGCAAGAGGCACACGACTACGATAGAGCGCAACAGGAAGCTTTGTGGCGGCACGAAAGCAATGATTCCATGCACGAAATCTCACCCGACGACTATGCTGCACTTGACTTTGGTGTGGACCTGGCCGTGCAGCCTACCCAGACTAGCTTGCTACAGCCTACCCAGAGTGCTGAAGCTAGTCGTCTTGTGCCACGGGCGATTGATAGACAAGAGGGTGATAGACGCGAGGTTGAGGGCGAGAAAGGCAAGGTGGAGAGTGACAAGAAGAGGCCTTCATTTGGTGGCCTAGTTGGAACAACAGGCTCGGCACTCAAGGCAGGCGTGGTGGGCGCAGGCTCCCTGGCTCTGATGCCCGTCAAAGGAGCTGTTATGGGCGTAGGAGCTCTGGGACATGGAGCCATGGCAGGTGCCTCGGCACTCGGCAATGGTGCTACAGCCTTGGGCAATGGAGTCAAAGCCATCAAGTTTGAATTCAACTTTGCATCAGGTCCTGCTCCCAAAGCCTTCAACACCACACACTTTGTGCTGGTGAGCATGGAGGAATACCGCAACATGCCGCATGTTGCGCCGCTCATCAACCCCGATGGCCCTAATCGAATGGTGTCAGGAGGGGCACACGAGTCAAGCTTTCAAGAAGTCGCACTCGACACAAGCGTGCCCTCAGTGCGGTCGTCAGCTGAGAGCTCGAGCGGCGGTACTACTGAGACAAGAGTTGAGAGAGAGACAAGAGAGCGAGGGGCACACCACCTTGATGCCTCAATGCAAGGTGCTGATGCCTCAATGCAAGGTGCCCAGGCAGGGCCGCGAGGGGCACGTGCATGCACCACAGCGATTTGCGAACTAGACTGGCTCTTGTCCTCCCAGACACTGCACCTCATTTGTGTAGCAGTCCTGGAGTCGACGAAATCACAAGCTCGTGCACATGGGTTGGTGCGTAAGACATTGGACGGCTGTCTAGCCATCGGCGTGCCCGACGAGTTGGTAGCGGTGTACCAGACGCGTATGCTTTTGTCGATGCTTCGCTTCCTGGCAGCTGAAACCGATATGGAGCTAGTCACAGGCAACACCAAACTTGCCATCAACATGACCAAACTCGCTGAATATGCCCTTGACAAGATGTACACAGGCTGGCTTGTCGTGGGACACCTTGACGTCCTCCGCTATTGCGTCCACACCGCGTCGACGCTGGAGCAGCACAGCGTCTACGCAAATCTGTACAAAGGCATGTGCACCTCATGTTGGCGTGCTGTCTTGTACGTGGTGACTGTGTTGCGCGGCGAGGCTCTGTGTTGCGGGCTAGACTATGTTTCGGATCACACGCGCCTACTCCTCAATGCCACTGGTATGGATCAAGTCATGTGCGCCCAGGTCTTCAAAGCCCTCACCAACCTCTTGTTGTCTGCTCATACGGCACCTGTTGATACGACAGGTGCCCACGTGCAACCTGCGTCATCCATGCCTTCAGGGTCATCAGGTCTTGATGACGCACACCACCCTAGTCCAACACTGGAGTACAGGGTCTTGGCAGCAGCAGGCAAGCTGGTAGGGCAGATGCTGAGCGTGCAATCAGCGCACACTCGGCAAGCGTTGCAAGGAGTGCTGGTCTACAAGCCATCCATGACTGCTAAGCTCTTTCGTAGAGCCGACCAGGATAAGGCCATCGATCTCATGAAACACGGCTTTGAGAAGCTCTGTGGCTCAGAATCAGTGTCCACGTTGAACCCACTGCGTGCATGGTGGAAGCCGGGTCAACATCTCGACGACTTTCTAGGTTGGGCTCGCGACGAGAGGACCAAGGTGGGTATTGAGGCGCGGCTTGCCTCTGCTTTACTGCCATCTACAAAAGAATTGCATCAACGGTGTGGGCGGCTAGAGCGTGATGATACGTGTCCCTTGGCTGTGCGCTGCCTCAAGGACCAGACAACGGCCAAGGCCTCCGCCGCGACTCTTGGTCTGGTTGTTTCTCACAGCTCCTCGCGCTCTGGTGCATATGCGAAAGAGGTGCACGGCTATCTGCAAGATCGCCGAGTGCACAAGCAAGCGCGGTGTATACGGCGTCGTAGCGCGCACCTTTGGTGCGTGGTAGGCCAACGTCTCCTCCTTGGCCCGGCTGGCGTGTGGAAAGCGTGCTCTTCCAATGTGTCCTCTTCCAATGCAGGCACCTCGGCTGATGATGGTGGCGTGCTTGGACTTGAGCAAGACAAGGGTGTGGGCATGATAGACAGGTTGCAAGACAGGTTGCATGGAGAGGAGGGTGTGCGGATGATAGACACCTTCCATGATGCTCTCCACACTCGCCGCCGAAGTGTGCTGACGCGTCAGAGGCAGCCACACAGTGAGCAGCACGGAGCGTGCCAACCAACACTGCCACACCCACCATCAGTGCTACACACTGCACACAGGGCTTTTACAGAGTGCGTGGGCCTCCCAGCACCGCAAGCGAATATGGCAGAGGTGCCGGGACTGCATATCATCGACAACTTGGCAGGTGTCACCATGAAGAAGCAGTGGAATGAGGCGACATGGCCGAATGACCCAGCATGCCCATCCGACGACGACGATGAGCCGGCCGATGAGTCGCCCGATGATTCCTTATCGCCGAGGGCGGGTAAGGCGCAGAGGCAGACAAAGGCGCAGAGACAGACAAAGAGTGAGGTACGGCTAGAGCTCGAGACTCAACGACTAGAGCTCCAGGCTCAAAAGGCTTTGCTTCAAGTCCAGTTGGAAAGACAACTTGCACCTTGGAAACTTGGCTCAAAGACTCGAAAGACATTCGTATGTGAGGCTCCGTCCGATGATTCAGGAGGAGAAGGTGATAGTGCAGATGGTTCAGGAGGAGAAGGTGACTGTGCAGATGGTTGGAAATTAGAAGCAAAACGTGTATCCAAGCAGCGTTTGACTCGAGATGGCACTGCGCAAGAGGCAAGCGCAGGGTGGTGTGAGCAAGACACATCCTCAGATTCGTCGCATGCCCCCGAGATGCAGGATCGTGCCCTTGTGGGCACGGCCTCCTCTGCCTTGCAAGCCAGCGAGGTGGGAGGCGCGAGGGAATCTGTCATTGCCGCGTCGGCGTCGGGAGGCGTTGATGGTAATCTCGATGGTACTCTCAAGACTCCTCCGCCCAAGCGATCCTTATTTAATCTGGGACGTTTGAGGGGCCGAAGCACCTCAGACAAGCCCGCGTTTCCGCTGCCCGCCCCAGGGGCCCCGCCATCAGCACTTGAAGTAGTTGAAGCGGGAGGAGTGGTAACGCCTCCTGCTCCGCACCAGCAGCAGGTGCATGAAAGTGATGAAGCGTTAATATCCGACCTGCCGCACCTCTCTGGCCTGTCGCTGTCGATGCATGAGCTCTCAACGTCTACCACGCAAGCGAAACATGAAGACGGATTGACGGGTGGCGAAAGAGGTGGCGAAAGAGGTAAGGTACATGCCTTGGAGCGACGTCCTTCTGACGCTAGTTCTACAAGCGAGAATCTGCTGCATACACATGTGGCCCAGACACTGGGCTTGGCAGGAGGGTATGACACAGAGCATGACGATAGTTTGATGCAAGACTCAGACAAGTTGCGTGGTGTGTCTAACGATATTCTATTAGCTTTCGTTGATGAGGGTGAAGGAGTGACTCTTATCTTGCCAGCCAGCCGAGTGGAAGGGCTCGACTGCATCGCCGGCACTCTAGTGCTGTGCCGTTTACTGGCGCCGCACTCCGACGGGCGCGTTAAAGCTCTCTATTTTGTGGACGATGCTGCTGGGTTAGATAGTATGGAAGCATACCAGCGGGTATGGCAAGACATGGACCTTATTGCCCACCCTCACGCGCCTTGTTCCACTCCTCACCACATTAGTTTTGGACACATTAACTTAGTAGGAGTGGGGACATTAAAGTGGCGAGTAGACTCCACGGCCAGGGTCACGCCGCGAACCTGGCTGCAACAGCCCCTGGCCCTCGAGTTGGTCGATGTCCGCGGTTCGTGCACTCTCCTGGTGCTGCCTGACGCAAAAGCACGGGACGAGGTGGTGAATCAGCTGTCGAGCTACACTCAGGTGGCTTCGGAAGGGGAGTGGTTGATGCAAGCATCCTTCATGCAACCCTCGGCCATTAACCCCTCACCACCCCTGGTGTCACCGCTGTCATCTAAGGTGTCGTCGAATGCGTCAGCTCGAGGGTGGCGCCTGCAGAATCCCAAGATGCTGGCCAACCAGCGCAAGCTTTTGAGCAAGGACTGGACGTCTGGCCGCCTGTCCAACTTTGAATTTTTGATGAAGATGAATATATTGGCAGGACGAAGCTTCAACGACGTATCACGATATCCAGTCTTTCCCTGGGTCCTTGCCGATTATACCAGCGCCACCCTCGACCTCAACAACCCAGCAAGCTTTCGAGACCTCTCAAAGCCCATGGGGTGCCAGCACCCCAAGCGGCAGCAACACTTTGAACAACGCTATAATGAATGGGAAGAGGACGAAAATCAGAGTCCGGCGTTTCATTATGGTACGCACTACTCGACGTCGGCGCACGTCCTTCACTACCTCGTGCGTCTTGAGCCCTACTGCTCCATGCACAAGGCGCTGCAAGGCGGTGTCTTCGATCAACCCGACCGGCTCTTCCACAGTCTGCACCAAACTTGGGAAGCAACGGCGGGCAACCTAAACACGACTGAAGTCAAAGAACTCATCCCCGAAATGTTTTACCTCGCCGACCTCTTCCAAAACGACGCGAAGCTCCCGTTGGGAGAGCGCCAGGATGGGGTGCGCGTCGACGCTGTACTCCTCCCGCCCTGGGCCCACGGCGATGCCTCGGAGTTTGTGCGGCTTCACCGGGCGGCTCTAGAGTCGGTGCACGTCTCTGCCAACTTGCACCACTGGATTGATCTGATATTCGGCTACAAGCAGCGTGGCAAGAGTGCTGTCGAAGCTGTCAACGTCTTCCATTACCTCACGTACCAAGGGGCGGTCGAGGTGAGCGCTATCACAGACCCAACTCAATACCAGGCAGTCTTGTCGCAGATGACCCATTTTGGGCAGTGTCCGAAACAGTTGCTGCAGCGCCCGCACCCAGCGCGCGTGACGACCCCCGGGTATTCCGCCATATGCAACCCGGAACTCCTCCATGGTATTGAGGTCGAGGTGGGAATGATGGTGGGCGACGTTTTGACGCAAAATGATAAAGTCCTCGCCATTGGCTTTGGGTCCGTGCTTTTGCAACCCTCCGGGCACCTGTGCTTGATCCCTGATATCCGCCATCCCGGCGCTGTAAGCGTTGTCGTCACCGAGACGAAAAAGACCATTGGCTTGATGCAGGGCCTTCACCTCGGCCTGGTCACCGCCATGGCTGTGAGCTCCGACTCATCTGTCCTTGCCACTGGAGGTCAAGATGGTGTGGTGCGCCTGTGGGATCTGTCAGCACATGGGTGGTGGGCAGTTTCTCCGCGGCTCCTCGGGCGGCATTCGGACCGGCTGGTAGGACACCAAGGCACTGTGGTCGTCCTGGCTCTGTCTTCAAGTCAAGGCATGGTGGTAAGTGGTGCTGACGATGCAACAGCCTTGGTGTGGGATCTAGCACGGTCAACCCTCTTGCATGTTCTCCGAGGCCACAAGGATGCTCTCGTTGGAGTGGCCATCGACGATGAAAATGGCACCATCATGACGTGTTCAGCATCGTGTATACAGGCCTGGTCCATCAACGGCGAGCGCTTAGCCACCATGCATCGACACGCCTGCAGTGCCTTCACCACTGAGGTCCAGTCCTGTGCGGCACGCCAAGGATCTATCTGGACGGCAGACACCATCGTCCTTAGTGGACATTGCGACGGACGCATCACTTTTTGGAAGCTCGTGCCAACACATCGTGCAAAGAGGGAGGGCACCATCCCGCATCTGCTTGCTGCACCGACCTCGACGGCATCTTCAAGCATCTGCCCTCGCGTACTCGCTCCCATGTGGACCTTGTATGCCTCGGCACAAGCAGTCACGGTACTGCGTTTCAGCCCCGATTGCCGTGAGCTGGTCAGTGGGCACGAACGAGGTCAATGCAGCGTGTGGCGGATTTCGGAGGTGCGGCCGATAATGGACCAAGTCAGACTTGTTCTTCTCCAGGATCCCGCACTGGTCTCTCCTCAAACAATCTCCCTTTGAATGTATGTTTGTGTGTACTGATCTCTTCTTGCGGAAGCTCCCGACCTTGCAGTGCAGTTGCAACCTCCAAGTGCAGAGGCATAGCAATATGCAGGCAGCGATATTATCTTGTCTGGTCTCTCTTGTCCACTCGACTCGTCATGATCTCTTGTATCACTTTAGTCGAGTGATGGAGCACAGACGAGTTATGATGTCAAGAGACACCACTCACAAGTCTGATGTCAAGAGACACCACTCACGAGTCCATCATCGAGAGAGAGATGAGTCATGAGTCACACGAGAGACGAGTCATGAGTTGTCATCTAGTGGAGTGACACAAGAGGGACGAGTGATGATACGGAGATATCGTGAGTGTAACACTAAAGATATATGGTGTCTTACACTCGTCTCTCTTGTGTCAGTGTGGACTAGTCATCTATCACGAGTGATAGCCGTCACTCGCTTCCGTCACTTCCTTTCTTTTGCCTTTTCATCTGTGTGTACGTACATATAAATACAATCTATCTGCACGCACACACGCACGCACACACATGTGCACACACTCACACGCGCACATACACACGCTCTCACGCGTGCGCGCGCGCCACGCACGCACGCACACACACACACGCACACACGCACACACATGATATAAAGACACACGCACAGACACACGCAGACTGAATGGTGTGCGCACACACGGGCAGGTTGCGTTTGGCGAGGGGCTTGCTGAGGCAGCGGGGCAGGCGGCGTTTGCGTACAAAGCAGCTGATGGGCTGGCTGGCACGAAATGCCTCACACGCCAAGCTGCCCTCCATGTCTTGCGCTCTGCTGCCAACCCGTGTGTTGCCTATACACAGACTGGAGGCAGAGAGAGTGGAGGCAGAGAGAGTGGAGGCAGAGAGAGTGGAGGCAGAGAGAGTGGAGGCAGAGAGAGTGGAGGAACAAGTGGCGCAACCGCCGCGAAAGCCGTCTATGGTCGTGCATCTGCTGGGGGCGGGATGGGCGTGTATGCGGCGTTGGGGTTACATGGCTACTTTGATCGGGCGATCTTGGCCCTCGACCGTCACTGTCTTGACTCGGAGACATGCCAATATCATCTGCATCATGACACTGTCGATGAGAATGTGGGTGCGGGTCTGGAGGGTGTGGGGCAAGGTGTCTCGAGTCAGTCAAAGGCTCACACTCAATGGCAAGCGTGGCTGGCCCAATACAATGGGACCTGGTCTGACTTTTGGACGAGTGCTGAGGCCTATCTGGCAGCGCGCATCCCTCTGCTGTCCGACACCTGGCTGCACGACCAGCTGCCCGTGACTGTTGAGGCAGTCAGCTCTTGAGGATTGCAGACTGTGATGATGTCGCACACGTCGCATACCATACGTCATCCTGTCGCATGTCGCATGCTATGCCACCTATGCCACATGTCGCATACCACTTGTCATCATGTCGCATACATGACACTTGCTTACCTTCGCAACTCATACAGAATTATCCCGCTCATCCACCGAATTAAATTCCGTAATAGTGCGAAGGTAAGCGAATGTGCGCGTACCGCGCGCCTGCACTTGGGGACTACATGTGAACACGTAAAGAGCCCACATACGAGAGCGGGACAACGCAAGCCTGAGGGCGGACACCCTTGCAAGCAAACACAAACTCTTTCTTATTCATTCTCCATCGCTGTCAGCGTCTTTCCGTGTCCTCTTTTCCCAATGCTCTTTGCGTCCTTCTTTTCTGCGATGACGACTCTTTCTCTTCATGCTCAATCGCTGTC
>Ga0335398_10006502_pt1 | contig 14771 bp, 15 predicted proteins | sample BON03_FD_205742 | JGI IMG/M metagenome (GOLD analysis project Ga0335398, IMG submission 205742) | Freshwater microbial communities from Lake Bonney liftoff mats and glacier meltwater in Antarctica - BON-03 (spades assembly) (version 2) | ecosystem: Environmental > Aquatic > Freshwater > Ice >... | reverse complement strand
GATTGACTGCGAGGTTTGCCGCTTCGTTGTAGGTTAAAACAGATTGACCGGTCAGACCGCGGGTGTTCTCCTTGACCTTGTCAAACACAACAACGGTGTCATAGAGCGAGTAACCCAAGATGGTCAAGAACCCAATCACCGTCGCTGGTGTGACTTCAAGGCCAATGAGGGCATAGATTCCAATCGTGATCAGTAGGTCATGGGCCAACGCAACGAGGGCACCTACCGCCATCCGCCACTCAAAATACAAGGTGAGAAAGAGAGACACAAGAAGGATAAACACGATCAGACCCTGGAGTGCCTTGGCCGAAATCTCAGCACCCCAGGTTGGCCCAACCACCTGGTATTTGATGTCGTCTTTTGCAATTCCACAGGCATCGGCGAGTTGACCCGCCAGAACCGATGACTCAGCCGGGGTGAGTGTTTGCGTTTGCACCCGAACGGTGCCTGCACCCGTGACCGTGACAATGCTTTGGGCGCCGGTTTGAGTCTCGGCCACCATGCGAGCTTCTTCTACCGTGCAGATAGCCGCAGGAAGTGAGAAGTCAGCTCCACCCTTAAATTCAATTCCTAGGTTAATCCCTCGACCGACTAAAGCTCCTACACTAATCAGCAAGATGATGCCGCTCACGATGTACCACGTTTTCCAGCGGCCAACAAAGTCGAAGGACACTTCCCCTCGGTAGAGGCGTTGACCTATCGCGGTTAATTTGTTCATGCTGACGCCTCCCTTCGCTTGCGGCGGGATTGACCCGCTAGTGCATCGGCCACGCTCACACCGCCAAGTCGGTCTGGATCAAGTCCGGTCCAACGTGCACCATTCTGCATGAACTGGGTCCGACCTAGGAGCACCGTCATCGGATGGGTGAACCAGAAGGCGACCAAAACGTCGATTACCGTGACTAGTCCCAAGACGAATGCGAATCCTCGAACGCTGCCGACCGAGAGCAGGTACAGCACCACTGCCGCAAGCAACGAGACGAAGTCGGCCGCCAGCAGCGTCCTTCGAGCTCTAATCCAACCAGAATCACAGGCCTGGCGTAGTGATTTACCATCTCGGATTTCATCACGAATACGCTCGAAGTACACGATGAAAGAGTCAGCGGTAATACCGATTGCCACAATGGCCCCCGCAACCCCGGCCAAGGTCAAGGTAAGCCCAATGGTCTTACTCAGAACAATGAAGATGGTGTAAACCAACCCACCGGCTACTATGAGCGAAAGACCAGCCACAGTTCCCAAAAGCCGATAATAGAACAACAGGTATAGCATGACGAGAACTAAACCGATAGCTCCCGCGATTAATCCAGCGCGCAGTTGATCGCTGCCCACGGTGGGCGAAATTGTGGTCACATCAACGGGATCCAAGGTGATGGGAAGTGCGCCGAATTTGAGCACACTTGCCAGGTCTCTGGCCTCCTGCACGGTGAAATTTCCTTCAATTTGTGCTTGTCCACCCAGAATCGGCTCGTTGAATCGGGGGGCAGACACGACTATTCCATCAAGCACAATGGCAAAAGCATTACACGGCTCAGCGCCGGATCCACACTCAGGCAATGCGCTCAGTTCGGTGGAGGCCCGGGACAACGCAGCGGCGCCCTCAGAATCAAATTCGAGGCTCACCACCCACGTAACTCCACCTTGGGGTAGTTCGGCTGTTGCATTGGTGACGTTCGTGCCTCTAATGAAGGCCGGCTGTAGGGAATACTTTGCGGCACCACTTTGTTCGCACGTCGCCAGCCACTTGACTGAATCGTCGGGTGTCCCACCTGCAAGGACCGTTGGATCGGTGCAGTCCAGCGCGGCAAGTTCACTTTGGAACTCCGGCGAATTCTCGCTTGCCTGCACGGGTGGGACCGCTATGGCGGCAACCGCACCATCAACTGCTGGAATAGGAGTGGATCCATAAATATTCCAGACAGGTCGGAAGTTCAGCAGCGCGGTTTGCTGAACCAACTCGACTATGCGGTCCTGATTCAATCCGGGAACCGAAACCACAATTGCGGCCCCACTGCCTGAACCCTGCGTAGTTACTTCCGCCTCGGCTACCCCCAGACCGTCGACCCGAGCGCGAAGAATTTCGACCGTTTGCGCGAGTTGTTCATCCGTGATCTCGGTGCCCTCAGTAACCGGCTTTGGCAACAGGATTACCTGTGTTCCCCCTTGAAGGTCCAACCCCAACCGAATCGTGTTCCCCGTTCCGGGAAAAAACGCCCACACACTAAAACCAAGGAGAATAACAACTAAGAGTGTGAGCAGGCGCCAAGGGCGCGTTTTTGCTGTTGTTGCCACGTGACTCCTTTATCGATTGATTCGCTTTGGTTGGGTAAATCTGGATCGCAGCGAAGGATCACTCCGGCGCGAGGAGCGAAATCTACTCCGAGTCATTCACGGGGGTCGTCGTTGGGTAGATAACCTTCGAGACCGCCGACGGGAGGATCCGAATCACAATTCCAGGAGCTATTTCAAGGCTGAGTTCGGTATCGCTGGCCTCACGAACCGTGCCGAAGATTCCAGCGGTCGTCATAATCTCAGTTCCAGGAGCAACCGCGCTCACCATTTCCGCATGCTTCTTTTGACGATTCTTTTGCGGCCGGATTAGCAAGAAATAAAAAGCGACAACAAGCAGAAGTATCGGTGCAAGGCTCAGAACGTCCATGAATCTCCTCAATGTTTGATGTGGCGTCCACGATTGACCCGGTGACAACCTGCATTAGTCGTAGAAGGCTACCCGCTGGTTAACAATCACCCCGTTACAGGGGCATTTCAAAACTTTCTTGGCCGGTCGGATCTTTCGGAGAACCGACGACACCGAGGTGTTTCCAGGCGGCGGCGGTAGCAACTCGGCCCCGCGGGGTCCGCGAGAGAAGCCCCAACCTCACGAGAAAAGGTTCACAGACTGATTCAACGGTTTCAGGCTCCTCAGCGACGGCAACGGCCAGTGTTGACAGCCCTACCGGTCCGCCATCGAAACGATTGATGAGTACGTCAAGGATCGCCCGATCAATGCGATCTAAACCCAATGCGTCGACCTCGTAGAGTTCCAGGGCACTTCGAGTGGCGTCCAGGTCAACTACTCCGCTTCCATGGACTTGGGCCCAATCTCGGACCCGGCGCAAAAGTCGATTCGCAATTCGTGGCGTCCCACGGCAACGACCGGCTAACTCGGCGGCACCGTCAGGGGTGAGTTCCACGCCGAGCAGCGAGGCGCTTCGAACAATAATGGTGGCCAAATCAGCACTTTCATAGAAGTCCAGGTGCGCGGTAAATCCAAATCGATCACGCAGCGGAGATGGCAGTAGTCCCGCGCGGGTTGTTGCGCCAACCAAGGTAAACGGCGCGATATCAATGGGTATCGCCATTGCCCCAGGACCTTTACCCACCATCACGTCGACGCGAAAGTCTTCCATCGCCAAGTACAGCATTTCTTCAGCCGCGCGGGCGGTTCGGTGAATTTCATCGAGGAAGAGGACCTCACCAGGTTGCAAACTGGACAAAACGGCAGCGACGTCACCTGCATGCTGTAAGGCTGGACCCGATGTTAAACGAACCGGTGCACCGAGTTCCGTTGCAATAATGGTTGCCAGTGTGGTTTTACCCAAACCTGGCGGGCCACTCAGGAGTACGTGATCACACACGCCCCCGCGCCGATTCGCGGCCTCAAGAACCAATCCCAACTGAGACTTAACTCGATCTTGGCCAATAAATTCACCCAGACTGGTGGGACGCAAAGCGCCTTCCACTTCGCGGTCGTCTCCGTGTGATTCGGGAAAAATCAGTGATTCGCTCACGAGCGGTCCAATGATCGAAGGGCCGCCTTGAGTAATTCGCCAACGTCGGGTTCGATGTGAGTAGTCAAGTCCGGGTAGTTCTGCGCAACCGTGTCCATCGCAGCTTCGGCCTCTCGGGTTGTCCAGCCCAGGGAAGCAAGTCCAGCCCCAACCGAGATGCGCCAGCCCTGAGCCCGAAGCGCTCGCGAACCTAAGGTGCTCAGTGCACCCGTTGCGACCACTTTATCTTTGAGTTCAAGGACCATTCGGGAGGCACCTTTTTTGCCTATTCCCGAAATGACCGTGAGCGCATCGACATTCTCCGAACTGATGGCGTGAGCAAAATCTGCGGGAGACAGAGCCGCCACAACTCCCAATGCAATCCGCGGGCCTATTCCGGTGACCGTTTGCACAAGGTCAAACATCGAGCACTGATCTTCATCAGCGAAGCCATACAGGGTCCAGGAGTCTTCACGCACAATAAGCGCGGTGTAAAGGAAAACTGGATCACCGATCCGCAAACCCATTGCCGTGGGAGAGGGACACAAGACTTTAATGCCTTGATCCCCCGTATCAACAACGACGAAATCCGGTCCGCTCTTCCACACTTCACCGCGAATAAATGTGATCATTTAACAAACGCCTTTCGGGCCGCTTCATATTTCGCGGCAACACTTCCACGCCATGCCTGAGTGATTGCTATTGCCAGGGCATCGGCTGCATCTGCCGGTTTTGGCGCCGATGTCAGTTGTGCGATTTTTGTCACCATTATGGTCACCTGATTTTTATCCGCTCTTCCGTTTCCGGTCACCGCGGCCTTCACTTCGGTTGGCGTATGCATCCCAACCCGGATTCCGCGCTGCCCTGCGAGTAATAAACCAATTCCGGCAGCTTGGGCAGTCGCCATGGCCGAACGAACATTCTGTTGGCTAAAAACACGCTCGATGGCGATAACTTCCGGTGAAAATTTATCGATGATCAGCGTGAGTTCTGCGCACAATATGGCCAAACGATCTGCTAGTTCACTTTGTGCGGGAGTGGTAATCACCCCGACGAAGTGGGCCTGTACCGGGCGACCGGGAGTGCCATCGATTACCGCCACCCCACATCGGGTGAGCCCTGGATCAATTCCCAGCACGCGCATTATTCCTCTTCCACTCCTTGACATGAGCAAGCGTTAACTAACGTCGCCGATCTTGATGCGTCTAGAGAGTATCGCCCACGAGGGTGACCGCATGGAAGCCCGCGCGAAGATCATGCATCAAATCCAGGTGATCAGCCACTGCGCGGTCGTCGGTCGAAACTCCAATGAACGCTTGAGAATCGTATGTCACCATGGTGACATTGACAGCTGCGCCAATGGTCGCAACCAGTGGATATACCGCGATCATCCGGCTCCCAGCAAGATAAATAGGGATTGGCGGTCCGGGAACGTTGCTGGTCGTAATGTCTGAGGCGCGAGCCACCGAGGCCAGCATGGGGACGGGAACAAACCAACTCACTTCAGCCAGCGGATCGGCAAGGCGCATTGCGGGCTCACGTCTCCATTTGGCTACTAGTTCATGGGCCTGTTGCATCAACTCGGCGGTTGACTGACCAGCCACCTGCATGGGGAATCGGGCAATCGCCACAGCGTTAGCCGCCTGCCCACTTCGGTCACCGGCATCACCCCGGAGCGAGATCGGGACATTAACTCGTAATGATTCGGCGGTACTTCCGTGCCGGGTGTGGTAGATCTGCATCCCGGTCATCACCGCAGCCATGAATGCGTCATTGACGCTGAGGTCCCGGCACTTGGCCGCCGAGCGGATGTCGGCGAACGGGAATTTGAGCGTTCCAAACGTGTATGTGGTTCCACGCGCTGTCAGCAAAGGCGAAAGTGGTGCGTCATAGACCGTTGCTGCTCGGGTAATCGACCCGATCGTCTCCACTGTTTTTTCATATGCCAACGCAGGGTCGGTGAAAGAGGTCTTAGCCAGCCGTAACGCTGTTCCCAATAGACTTTTTGCTCCGCCAGCGACCCGGGAAATATTGTCCACCGAATTTGCCCGAAACAAGTCCTGCCAACTGACATCTTCACCAACGGGGGCAGCCGGTGGCTTGGGTTCATCGGGGTTTGTCTCTGAGCCGAATTCAAAAAGCGTTAATGCAATCTTGACGGTGGCGGCGCCATCAGCGATTGAATGATGCAATTTAAGGAGGAATGCACTGTGACCATGGGGCAACCCCTCGACCAAGGTTGCTTCCCACAGCGGACGATTGTGGTCAAAATCACTCAAGCTAACCCGGCGGGCGTCCGCGAGTAGGTCACTCCACGTCCCACCTTCGGGCAACCGGTACCGACGGACATGAAAGTCCAGATCAAAGTCGGGGTCGATACTTAAACGGGGTGCAGAAAACCCACCAATTCCGTAAAGCGGACGCATCCGAAGTTCTGGCACAAAAAGAGTCAGCCGTTCAAGCCTTGCTCGAAGTCGAGCCCAATCGGGCACCGATTCAAAAATGGCCATAGCGACGACGGTTGAGCGCATTGTTGGATCGCCACTGGCAGTGCGAAACGTTGCCGCATCCCAACCTCGAAGTTGCTTGCCAGCAAATTCCGTTCCCATGTCGTTAACCGACCGCGTCCATTATTTCGTCGGATACGTCGAAGTTTGCATACACGTTGTGAACGTCATCGCTATCTTCGAGTGCTTCCAGCATGCGGAAAAGCTGCAGGGCCCCTTCGAGATCCATCGGCACGGTCATACTGGGCATAAAGGTAGCTTCGGCAGATTCGTAGTCGATTCCCACACTTTGCAAGGCCATGCGAACGGCAACAACGTCGGTCGCTTCAGAAACGATCTCGAATGACTCACCATGGTCGTTAACTTCTTGTGCACCAGCTTCTAGGACCGCCTCCAGAATCTGATCTTCGGAGACGTCACGTCCTTCGGATACCTTGTTGACAATCACTACCCCTTTGCGACCAAAGAGATACGAGACACTTCCGGGATCGGCCATTGATCCACCGTTGCGGGTCATGGCTACCCGGACTTCAGAGGCCGCTCGATTGCGATTATCGGTCAGACATTCAACAAGCACCGCAACGCCACCGGGTCCGTAACCTTCATACATGATGGTCTGCCAGTCGGCGCCACCGGTTTCAAGTCCTGAACCGCGTTTAACCGCTCGCTCAATATTGTCCAAGGGGACCGAGTTCTTCCGCGCCTTTTGAATCGCATCAAAAAGTGTCGGGTTCCCTTCGAGGTCTCCACCACCCAGTCGCGTGGCAACCTCAATATTTTTTATGAGTTTGGCAAAAAGTTTGCCCCGTCGGGCATCAACGATCGCTTTTTTGTGTTTGGTCGTTGCCCATTTGGAATGCCCACTCATGATGTCCTCACCATCTCGACAAACAACTCATGAACCCGAAGGTCCGCGGTTAGTTCCGGGTGAAATGACGTCGCCAACAGGGAGTCACTTCGCACCCCCACAATCCTACCCTCGTGCGGACCCGAACTTACAATGGCAATTACCTCAACGGACTTCCCCGCCACAGTCACCCACGGTGCTCGAATAAATACGCCTTCAAATTCTCGATCCGGCTCGCGAATCCCACTAATGACGATGGGGCTCTCAAATGATTGACTCTGCCGGCCGAAAGCGTTTCGCTCGACAGTGATATCGAGGCCGCCAACAGACTCTTGGCCGGTGATCGCTCCAGCGATATGGTCGGCCAACATAATCATCCCGGCACATGAACCAAACATGGGCATGCCATCGGCACGCGCCGCCCGTAGTGGCTCCATTAATTCGAATGTGCGTGCCAACTTGTCCATGGTGCTGGACTCTCCACCAGGAATTACTAAAGCGTCAACCTCACTGAGTTGTTCCCGGGTTTTGACGGCCTGAGAATGCACACCACAGAGAGCAAGTGCGTCTAAGTGCTCACGAACCCCACCCTGAATAGCCAGTACCCCAATGACGGGAACTGACCGCATTAGGACCTACCAGCCACGATCTTCCAGACGGTGATGAACCGGGATGTCGGCAACGTTGATTCCCACCATTGCTTCACCAAGTCCACGACTCACCTTGGCAACAATGTCCGGGTTGTCAAAGTGCATGGTTGCCTGTACTACCGCAGCGGCCCGCTCCGCCGGGTTGCCCGACTTAAAGATCCCGCTACCAACAAAAACTCCGTCAGCACCGAGCTGCATCATGAGAGCGCAGTCCGCCGGCGTTGCAATGCCGCCGGCAGTGAATAAAACCGTTGGAAGTGCACCGGTTCGGGCCACTTCTGCTACCAAATCGTAGGGAGCCTGTAGTTCCTTTGCAGCGACATAGAGTTCATCGGGAGACATGGATGACAGGCGCAAAACTTCGGAGCGAATTTTTCGCATGTGAGTGACGGCGTTTGAAACATCGCCGGTGCCCGCCTCGCCTTTTGAGCGAATCATGGCTGCGCCTTCGGTCAAGCGTCGCAACGCCTCACCCAAATTGGTCGCCCCACACACGAAAGGAATGGTGAACTTCCACTTATCAATGTGGTTTGCGTAGTCGGCGGGTGACAACACTTCGGATTCGTCAATGTAGTCAACACCGAGGGACTCCAGGATCTGGGCTTCGGCGAAGTGGCCGATCCGGACCTTCGCCATAACGGGAATACTGACCGCGGCTTTGATGGCGTCAATCATGTCTGGGTCTGACATGCGACTTACGCCACCCTCAGCGCGGATATCTGCGGGGACACGTTCGAGTGCCATGACCGCGACGGCGCCTGCATCCTCAGCGATCTTTGCCTGTTCGACGTTCACGACGTCCATGATCACGCCGCCCTTAAGCATTTCGGCCATACCACGCTTGACGCGACTGGTGCCAGTGTTAATTTCTGTTGACATAATGACCGTCCTCACAAGTTGAATATTACTACAGTGTCCTCTAGATCCGGAACTTAATAGTAGGGGGGCACCTCCACTTCTGCATGTCCACGTTGAGTGGAGCATCGTCGGGGATCAAGAACTCATGATCGTTCGGATATTTGGACGTGGTCATAAATCTCACGGGTTTGTGGAAATGGGGTACGTCCAGCCAAATGAAACCAACGAGCGGAGCGCTGCCGCCGCAATTGCACGCAGGCGCGAACGGCATCGTTAAGAAAGCGTCGTGAGAGTTCAACCCTGCGAGAGGAGGCAGCACATTCCTCCAAGATCTCGGAACCACCAATTTCATCGTGGATCGCTTCGATTTCCTCGACGTCAAGAACAGCATTGAGGGCGGACGTGAGTTCTGATTCAGCCTTGTCGCGCTGGGTTGACGACAGATCCGTTGACAATCGGGCTGCGTGGGCGGCCGCTGAAATCAGAACCGATGACGCTGGGTCCAGGAACCCGGTTGAGGCCAGTTCTAAGGTAACCCCGGAGCGTCGCAATAAATGTGAGTCCAGTGAAATGAGGGCAACGTCAATGCGCCGGTGCAAGCGATCAATTCTTCCAGCGGTCATGCCTAAATAGAGAATGAAAAATACGAGAGATAGCATGACGATGACAATAAAAATGATCCACAGGGTCACCTGCCTTCCCCGTTCTCGCGGACTGATCTGCCGGCAAACCGGCCGACGAGTTGACCCCGCAAATCCTCTTCCACTTTCTCACCGGCTACGTGTACCGACTCGTAGACCGCGATGACATCTTCCACCACGTGATCCCAGTCAAAGTCCATCACGCGAATATTTCCTGACTCCACGAGTCCCCGTCGCTGATCGGGGTTCGTGAGCAACTCAATCATTGCAGCGCTTAACGCTTCGGAATCACCAACGGGGAAAAGCTTTCCCGACTTCCCCGATTGCAGTACTCGATCAAATGCTGGCAGATCCGAGGCAACCACCGCCGTTCCAGCCGCCATGGCTTCGGCGAGAACTATCCCGAAAGACTCACCACCGATGTTGGGTGCGACGTAAAGGTCCACTTGGCACAAAATGCGTCGTTTTTCTTCATCGGAAATTGCTCCGACGAAATTGACACGATCCTTCCAACGTGGATCAAGAAAATCGCTGTACTCTTCCGGGTCCCCCGGCCCCGCAATGACGACTTCACAACGATCAAGTTCGGTGAAAACCTGGGGCAAAGCTTTCAGGAGTACTTCGAGACCTTTACGCGGTTCATCAATTCGTCCAAGGAACAAAATCTTCTGGGTTCCCTCGAGTGACACGCTTTCCTGATCTCGAAAGTCAGCGACGCGAACCCCATTAGGAATCAACACGGCGTCCCCACCAATGTGGCGAACGAGAGTTTCGCGGGCGGCTTCACTCACGGCGATCCGGCCTCGAATCTTCTCCATCGCGGTTTGAGCAACGTAGTACCCGGCCGACAGCATGCGCGAACGTTCATGTGAGGAGTGCCACGTAGCGACAAGCGGGCCCCTAGCTGCCCAACAGGTAAGTAATGACGAGCTCGGTGCAACCGGTTCGTGGATGTGCACGACATCAAAGTTTCCTTCACGGATCCATTGACGTACCCGTCGTGTTGCCCGCACACCGAAACTCATCCGAGCGACGGATCCGTTATAAGAAACCGCCGTAGGGCGTCCACCGTCGAATACGTAGTCGGGCAAGGTGTCCGGGTCTTCAACGGGTGCCAGAACGCTCACGTCAAATCCCCTCGCCATCAGGGTGAGTGCCAAGTCAGCAACGTGGCTGCGAACCCCACCCGGCACATCCCAGGCGTAGGGACAAACGATTCCCACCCGTTGCACGCTTGAACTATTTACTATTTGGGGTTGACTCACCGCGGCTTCCGATCCGCTAGCCAGACTTTCTGTAACATATGCCAATCCTCAGGGTGCTTGGCGATACCCACTTCATAGGCGCGGGCAATTTGCTGGGTCATGTGCGCGGCCCGCTCTCCTTTGGGGAGCCATTCGGGGATCTCAACCCGATCGTGCATTGTCCCAACAGAGAGCGGTCCTTCGAAATGCATGGTCACCGGAAACAAAGGTGCACCGGTTAGCATCGCCAAGGTCGCCGGGCCTACTGGAAATCCGGCTGGTTCACCAAAAAAATCAACCGCAACTCCTTTACCTGAAATGTCGCGGTCACCCAAGAGTGCCACCAGCCCTCCTGATTTCAATCTCTGAATGAGGTCGCGCATGACTTCGGAGTCGCCCAATGGCAGCACCTCCATGCCGAGGGACTCACGATATTCCAGAAACTGATCGAAGAGTTTTTCGGGCTTGAGCCGCTCAGCAACCGTTGTCACTCGGCCGTACCGATCGGCGCCCCAAGCTCCTGCCAAATCCCAATTCGCCATGTGTCCGGGAATCATCAAAACTCCCTTTCCCTCTTTCATGGCCTGGTCAAGTAACTCAACGCCACGCAATTGAAACTTAATGTGAAACAGTTCAGGATTCATTTTTGGGAGCCGGAATGCCTCACACCAATACCGCATGTAACTGCGCATTCCCGCTCTTGTGAGTTTATTTAAATCAGCTGGGTCAAGTTCTGGACGAACACGGGCTAGGTTCTTTGAAAGTTGATCAACGCCACCCACATCTCGCCACCACAGCGTGTCAGCCGCTGTTTGAAAAACTTGCTGTGCAGCGCGTTCGGGTAACCGTTTTGTCGCCGCCCAACCCGCGGAATAGGCCCAATTCGTTGCCGAGTCAGCAATGCTTTTTCTGTTGGCCATAACGGGAGTCCCTAAAGTGTTTCAGTGCGAGGCTTGAGTTGCCTGCGTACGTGAATCACGCGTTGAATGACCGTGAACACGCCCAGCACCGCCAACGCCCAGACCACAATGTCAAGGACCCACGGAACTCCAACCCCTGCAAGGACCAACGCCGCGAGAATCGCGATGAGTCGTTCGGCCCTTTCAACCAACCCGACATTTGCCTCTGCACCGACCGCTTCCGCTCGCGCTTTGGCGTAACTCGTCACCTGCCCTGCCACCAATGCGATCAAGGTTCCCGCCGCGAGCCACATGTGGTCGTTGCTGGCAGCCCAGAAGGCAACGGATCCAAAGATGGCCCCGTCAGCAACACGGTCAAGGGAGGCATCAAGGAAGTTCCCCCACGGGCCACTCGTTCCCTTCATGCGGGCCATGGTGCCGTCGAGTAGATCAGCCACCGCGAAAACAATCACGCCCAGCACACCAATAACAAATTCTCCGCGTGCGATGAACAGCACCGCACACAACACTGCGCCAAGTGTCCCCACGACAGTGACGGCATCCGGTGAAATGTGCAAGCGCAAGAGAAGCTTCGCGGGCGGGTCAAGTAATCCACTCACCGCACGACGTGCTTTGGGATTGTTCAACATTGGCTTGATGCTACCGTCCGACCGTGCCAATCAATGCATCAATCGCGGTGCTGGCGGCTGATTCCGCCCTCGCCCAAGCAGTTGCCAATCGGATCAGCGGGCACCAGGTCTTCAGCGTCCCGCCCATCATCAGCGACACGCAAGCGGATCAATCGACAACTTTTGGCGAATGCATCAATCTCAGCGCCGTCCCAGCAATGCCGAACACCTTTGATCCACCCCAACTCGGCTCTTTCTTAGGTTGGGGCGCCGACATTGCATTGCTCGTTGTCGACAGCTCCCTTGGCCTTGACGGTGAATCAATTCAGCGTTCGCAAGAGGTCGCTCAGCACCATCCACTCATGGTCGCCGTGACGGGACTTAACTCCCCGCGCGCAAATTTTGATGAAACGCTGGCGGTAATTTCCCGGGTCATGGGCCAAGGACACCAAGTCGTCGCCATCACGTTGCCGGTTCTGCAGGAGTCAGACTCCATCGACGAATCTGTGGTCGGCGGGATTCTCGACCTCGTGCATTTGGAGATCAGAGTTCCTAGCCCAGATGGTGGAGCAACGAAACACGAGCTTGAGCAGGCGCATTACGACTTGATCGAAGGGCATGTCGAGGCACTCGCCAACGCAGTAGTGGTCACAAGCACCGATGAAGAGTTGATTCACGCGGTTCTACAAGATGGTTTCGAGTCCGTTGAGCAATTACGCCAGGAACTTCTCCGCGCGACTGCTCGCCGTGAACTCATCCCCGTTTTCGCACTCGCTGAGGCAATCGGAGTCACCGAACTCGCGGATTTCGCTTGCGAATTAGATATCGAAATGTGGACGCCAATACCTGCACATGTTGATGACCTTTTGGGTACTTCGATTGGCGACAACCTCATTCGCATGTGGCAGGGTGAACTCAGAACCGGCAGATATTGCGCAGACAAAATTGACATCGACATCACCAGGATTTACTCCATGAGTGGAACACATAAGACATCTGCTCGCGCCGGCGAGATAGTGAAAATTGACGCAAACCGTGAAATCGCAACAGGCAGCACAATCAGTGCCTCTGGATCCAACCCTCTTGTAGTAGATCACGTGTTTGAGTGAGTAACTGCGGCAATACTTTTGTTTGACCAATAATCGGCATAAAGTTGGCATCCCCTCCCCATCGTGGGACAACATGCTGGTGGAGGTGGGCTGCGATGCCCGCTCCAGAAATAGATCCCTGATTCATGCCAAGGTTGAATCCTTGAGCGCCAGACACAGCACGCAGGGTCTCCATTGCCTCTTGGGTAAGCACCGAAATTTCATCTCGCTCTGGATCGGTAAGTTCGGTGAAATCAGCAACATGCCGATACGGGCAAATCAGCAGATGCCCCGCGTTGTAGGGATACAGATTCAAAACAACGTAGGCCAGATCACCGCGGTGGGCAACAAGATCAAGTTCCTCGCTCCCCTCCAGATCTGGGGCAGCGCAAAACGGGCACGCATCAGGGTTGTTGCCGGCGCGTAAGTACTCCAACCTGTGCGGCGTGTAAATCCGATCCCAGGACTGTGTCACTTCACACCTGCACGCGTTCGCGGACGGACTGGGAGATCTCCGCGATAGCATCGGCGATAGGGACACCGTTTTTTTGAGTTCCATCTCGATATCTAAACGAAACCGCGCCGGCAGCGATGTCTTCATCTCCTGCAATCAGCATGTACGGGACTTTTTGCTTCTGCGCGTTTCGAATCTTTTTCTGCATCCGGTCGTCGGATGAATCGACATCAATCCGAATTCCCCGAGCCCGCATTGCCCTGGCAACCCCCTCGAGGTAGTCGACATGTGCATCAGAAATTGGGATACCGACCACTTGAACTGGTGCAAGCCACGGAGGGAACGCCCCCGCGTAATGCTCGAGAAGAACAGCGAAGAAACGTTCAATGGAACCGAAGAGTGCCCGGTGAACCATGATCGGCCGTTGCTTTGTTCCATCAGAGCCTTGATACTCAAGATCGAATCTTTGCGGTAACTGGAAGTCAACTTGAATCGTTGACATCTGCCAGGTGCGACCAATGGCATCTTTCGCCTGAATCGAAATCTTGGGACCGTAAAAAGCCGCGCCACCCTCATCCAGTACCAACTCGAGACTTTGCTTCTCCGCGGCCAACCGCAGAAAGTCGGTTGCTACTTCCCATTCGGTGTCAGTACCAACACACTTCTCCGGGTTCTTGGTAGAGAGTTCCAAGTAAAAATCGGTCAGGCCGTAATCACGCAGCAAACCAAGCACAAAGTCCAACAGGGAGTGCAATTCCCCTGGCAACTGTTCCAGAGTGCAATAAATATGTGCATCATCCTGGGTAAACCCGCGGGCCCGGGTCAATCCGTGGACAACGCCAGACTTTTCATAGCGATACACAGTACCAAATTCAAAAAGTCTCATTGGTAATTCCCGATAGGAGCGACCGCGTGCCGAAAAAATCAGATTGTGCATGGGACAGTTCATCGGCTTGAGGTAATAGTCGGCGCCTTGCCGCTTCACCTGCCCATCCGGGTGGTACTCCGCGTCAAGGTGCATCGGCGGATACATGCCGTCGGCGTACCAATCTAAGTGGCCGGACTTCTCAAACAGCGCAGCCTTGGTGATGTGGGGGGTATTGACAAACTCATAGCCCGCTTCTTCATGCCGCTTGCGGGAATAGTCCTCCATGACTCGGCGAACGATTCCACCCTTGGGGTGA
>Ga0335398_10006500_pt1 | contig 14771 bp, 16 predicted proteins | sample BON03_FD_205742 | JGI IMG/M metagenome (GOLD analysis project Ga0335398, IMG submission 205742) | Freshwater microbial communities from Lake Bonney liftoff mats and glacier meltwater in Antarctica - BON-03 (spades assembly) (version 2) | ecosystem: Environmental > Aquatic > Freshwater > Ice >... | reverse complement strand
TATGTATATGTATATATTTTATATGTAGATATGATCGACCATCTTCTACGGACTTACGCTGCGCATGGTGACACGAAGCATCTTGGGGTTAGCCCGACATCTATACAAATATATATATATATATATATATATATATATATATATATATATATATATATATATATATATATATACATATATATATATATATATATATATATATATATATATATATACATATATATATATATATATACATATGTATATATATATATATATATATATATATATGTATGTATATGTATACATATGTATATATGTATGTATGCATCCATATCGGATCTGATCGACTTTCTTCTACGCACCTACGCTGCGCACGGTGAACAGATGAATTTCGGGGTTATCCCGATACAGATATGTATAGATATGTATATATAGATGTAGATATATGTATATAGATAGATATTTATATATATATATATATATATATACATATGCATCCTGCGATGTGTGGTACAGGTGTGGTGCTGCCGCGGGAGCGTTTCTGCCGTTCGTACGCTCTAGCCTGCGCCTCCCTCTACGTATCAGTGCCCAACCTTCTTTTTCGCCATATGGGGCCCAGCTTGGCCTTTGCACGATATTTTTCTTAACAATAGTGTATGGTGTATAAAATACATAAGAGGGCTTCGGGGGAGGGGTCGCATATTGCTTAATAGTCGTGCAGTCGTATTGGAACACTGTGGGCAGTGCAGGCGGGCCGGAGGCGGGTTCACCCTTAACCAGCCTCGCTCGCTGAATGCGTCCAGCGGCGCAGGTGCCAGAGCCGGTCATTTCCACGCCTGGCGCCAAGAGCTGGGTGGCCAGCGTGGTGCGCGGGGTCATAGGGAGGTGCTCCGGCCTAGTCTGGACCGCTCAGCATGCCCATCAGAGCCCGCAGCGGGCCGTGGAAGTCGAGAAAATGGAGGTCTCCATTACTACCACCGGCGGTAGTAATCGGCACAATTCTCAAGAAACGACGCTTAAACCCCTTTTAGCCCCGCGTGGTGTAAGCACGATTGACCCGTGCAAGAACGACCAGAAATGAAACAATATCTTGTAAAGGCCAAGGCCCAGTCTTTAACGCAACCGCACCCCTCCCAAGCGCAACCACGCGCTCCTTTCGTTGTTAAGTCAGTGTGGGTGGTGTTCGTTTGGGGGTGTGGGGTGTTGTTCTTGTCGTGTGTGTGCGTGTCGGTGTCGGGGGTGTTGTTCTCTGTCGGTGTGTGTGTGACCTGTTGCTCTTCATACATTACAGGTGTGGTGCTGCCGCGCGAGCGTTTCTGTCGTTCGTACGCCCTGGCTCGCGCCTCCCTCTACGCACCAATGCCCACCCTTCTTTTCCGGGGTAGGGTGAACCCCATATGGGGTTAACCAGAGGGGCCTAGCCCCTAACGCAACTGCGCCCTTCCCAAGCGCAACCACGTCTCCTTTACACCTGGTTAAGTGTTTGTGGGAGGTGTTCGTTTGGGGGTGTGGGGTGTTGTTCTTGTCGTGTGTGTGCGTGTCGGTGTCGGGGGTGTTGTTCTCTGTCGGTGTGTGTGTGTGACCTGTTGATCTTTTTACATTGCAGGTGTGGTGCTGCCGCCGGAGCTTTTCTGCCGTTCGTACGCCCTGGATTGGGCCTCTTTCTACGTAGCAATGCCCATCCTTCGTTTCCGCCATATGAGGCCCAGCCTCTAACGCAACCGTGGGGTAAAGTAATACAAGAGGCCCACGCCGTCTTCGCTTACCATTTGTTTCTACAGGTGTGGTTGCCGCGGGAGCGTTTGTCGTTCGTTCGCTTTGGCCTGCGCCTCCCTCTACCAGTCTAACCCCGCCGTAACTTTCACTGTGTGTTTGACAGGGTTATATGTGTGCGTGTGCTTGTGTCTATCTGTCTGTGTGTCTGTCTGGCTGGGTGAACCCTAACCCTCCTTTACATTACAGGTGTGATGCTGCCGCGTGAGCGTTTTTGCCGTTCGTACGCTTTAGCCTGCGCCTCCCTCTACGTAGCAATGCCCAACCTTCTTTTCCGGTTTAGGGTTAACCCTATATGGGGTTAACCCCCCAGAGGGGCCTAGCGGGTTAACCCGATCCCAAGCGCAACCACGTCTCCTTAACGTTACAGGTGTGGTGCTGCCGCGTGAGCGTTTTTGTCGTTCGTACGCCCTAGCCTGCGCTTCACTCTACGTTTGGGGCGGTGGAGCCATACAACCGATACTCAAGAGGTTGCAAAGCAGGGGCATGTTCGTTTCTCTTGCACCTGACGATGCACGGCACGCACAGGGATGGCCGGGTGTCGAAACAGACGCGGACAGGGAGGTGCAAAGCACGTGTATAAGAAGAGAAACAGGTCACACCCACAAACACACAACAAGAACAACACACGACACGACACGACAAGAACAACACCACAACACATGACATGAGAAGAACAACACCACAAACGACCACACGAAGAACCACCCCCCGGACTTAACAACGATCGAAGGTGTAAACAGATGCAAAGCAGAGGCATGTTCGTTTCTCTGGCACCCGACGACGCACGGCACGCACAGGGCTGGCCGGGTGTTGAAACAGACGCGGATAGGGAGGTGCGAAGCAGTAAGAAGAGAAACAGGTCACACACAAACACACAACAAGATCAACACACGACACGACAAGAACAGCACCACAACAACACACGACACGACAAGAACAACAACACACGACACGACAAGAACAACACCACAAACGACCACACGAAGAACCACCCCCCCCCCGCACTTCACAACGATCGAAGGTGTAAACATGCATAGCAGGGGCATGTTCGTCTCTCTCGCTCCCGACGACGCACGGCATGCACAGGGATGGCCGGGTGTTGAAACAGACGCGGATAGGGAGGTGCGAAGTTTGCCTTCACACGATATTGCCATTGCAAATACTGTATGGTGTATAGCATACAAAAGGGGGTCGGGGGGGGCGTCGTATACTGCGGAATAGACGTGGAATAGTGTTGCAATAGTGCGGGCAATACACGTGAATGGTTGCAGTTTTGGGATGACGACGCTCGGCACGCACAGGGCTGGCCGGGAGTCGAAACAGACGCGGACAGGGAGGTAGGCTTAGGGCTGAACCAAGGTCGTAGCATTCTTGTTCTAATTACTCAGAATTATGACGACGGTTGCAGTTTTGGAATGATGATTGACGACGCACGGCGCGCACAGGGCTGGCCGGGCGTCGAAACAGACGCGGACAGAGAGGTAGGAAGGTCGGGCCCTAACCTGGAAATTGGGACGATGCGTGTTTACGTAACTAACGGCCCGCGAAGCGGCTTGAACATTGGTAGGAAGGTCGATCCCTGCCCTGGAAGCCGGAGACGATGGGTGTTAGGTAGTGTGCATGCCCTTTGTTTTCTCAAGCCGCTCATGCCGCAAACAGATACCGTCCCAGCTTTCAGGTTTGGGCCCGACCTTGCTCATGTGATCATGAGTGAAATTCTGACGAATTTGCCCTTTGAATTCTTTGAGTGTAGGCGATTATCACTATGTGTGTTCATATTTATATTAGTATGCGTCTTTCATTACGATTCGTTTATCTTTTTTCAATTCTTTGACCGTGGGCGATCTCGGATTAACGCTCCACCGCTCACTTTCGCTATTAGTATAAGTAGTAGTAGTACTATAATCATGAGTGAACCTGTGACGAACCCTCCCTTTGAATTCTTTGATTGTAGAATATCATCGGTATGTGTGTTTATATGTATATGAGTATGCGACTTCAATTACGATTCGTTTACCTTTTATATATACATACATAAACTCGCCCTTTGAATTCTTTGATTGTAGGCGCTGCTCGGGGCCGAGATGACCGACGGACACTCACCTCGGGTTAACCCGTTGGTTAACCCCGTTGGCTGCGAGATAACTCGAAAAGAATACTTGCCGATTTTTCGATTTTTTTCGCACCCCCCCTCTTCCTGTTTCCCAGGGTTTACCCGAGGTTCACCCGACGATTGATCAAAACAAGCGCCCTGGATAAAAAAAATCGGGTTGATTGCAACCTTTAGCCGGGTTTACCCGAAAAAAAGGCAAGCACGCGCCGGGTAACTAAATAAATCGCCGATTTTACGCGAAATCGTCGGGTTTTCTTTTCAAAGTATCTTGCAGCCAACGGACCCTCCATCGCTCACTGTCGCTATACGTATCATTCCTAGTAGTACTCCGATCATGAGTAAGATTACGATTCGGGTTAACCCGATCTATACGTATCAGTAATATTGGTACTCTAACTATGCGTAAGATGACGCTGAGTTGGCCTGTGTCGGGTAAACCCCGTCAGTATTCATAGTACTCTGACTATGAGTAATATTACGATGAGTTGGCCGATATGTTCTTTTTTGGTATGCGATACTTGGGGCTGGAATGAGCAGGCCCTACTTTCACTAAAATTAAAGAAATCCGTCGACGCGGAGGGAGGTCGTACATTGGCCGTTATGATTGAAGGCGGATAAATGGCTAAATAAATTAGGCCGAAACAATTAAAAAAAGACGGGTATTCGCCATTTTGCAAAAAAATGTACGACCTCTGCTCGCGTCGACAATTTCTCTATTCGAAAGGCAAACTAGAGCCTGCTCATGACGCGCCGGACGAAATCCAAGTTTACCGCTCACCGTCGCTATAAGTACAAACTTAGAAGGACTCGGGTTAACCCGTGCTCGGTGTGTGGCTCCCCGCGCCTGCCGACGCCGCGAGCGCTGCCTGTTCGAGGCGCGCTTTGGCCGTTGGCCGTTGGCGTGGAGAAAGATTTGGGCGGTAACGATGTTTGACCTTGCGGTATAGTTTGTTGCTCTCTGTGTGGGTTGACCCATGCGCCGAGCATATCATTCCTAGTAGTACTCTGTTTATGAGTAAGATGACGATGAGTTGGCCGGTGTGCTCCCTTTTTGGTATGCAGAACTTGAGGCTGAATTGATATATATATATATATAAATATATATATATATATATATATACATAGATATAGATATAGATATACATATACATATATATACATATATAGATATATATCGTCAGACGCTCGCCAACGTTCACCGCTCACTTTCGCGATTGGTATAAGTAGTAGTAGTACGATGATCATATGATTATGGACCACACGAAAGGACACCCCTCACTTAAAGGTGCCCTGCAGCTACTAAGCAAGCGCTATAGGTAAATTCGCTTTGCTTAGGTACCTAAGCGAATTTCGGTTTCAAGTTCTGACGGCGATGACCAGCGATGTGTCCTAGATTTACCCATAAAACTGAAATTATGACGAACTCTCCCTTTGAATTCTTTTGATTGTAGGCTATTCTCAGTATATGTGTTTATATGTATAGTAGTATGCGTCTTCAATTACGATTTGTTTACCTTTTTTCAATTCTTTGATTGTAGGCGATCTCGGGTTATAACGCTCCACCGCTCATTTTCGCTATTAGTAGAAGTAGTAGTAGTACTATAATCATGAGTGAACCTGTGACGAACCCTCCCTTTGAATTCTTTGATTGTAGAATATCATCGGTATGTGTGTTTATATTTATATGAGTATGCGTCTTCAATTACGATTCGTTTACCTTTTTATGTATAAATATATAAAATCGCCCTTTGAATTCTTGGATTGTAGGCGCTGCTCGGGGCCGAGATGACACGCCGGACGCTCACCAACGCTTGCGCCGTGATGCGGCGGCACGGATTTGTGGCGCATTGGGACGAGTGGAAACAGGAGCAGGGGCGTAAAGCAAAGGCGGACTAGAGTTAGCCCTCCAGTGTCTAGCGCACTGCCGGGTGCTTTATACATGGATATAGATCTTGACAGATCCATATCCGCATGGATATGTATGCAATTGTGTGTTGGCAGTGCGCCACGGCTTCGTATCACACTGGGACCAGTGGAAACAGGAGCGAGCAGGGGGGCCGAAGACAACGGCGGACTAGGCTGCTACTAGCGCACCACCGGATGATTTGTATATAGGTATCTGTAGATCCATGTGGATGTGTATGCAATATGTGTCGGTGATGCGGCGGCACGGATTTGTGGCGCATTGGGACGAGTGGAAACAGGAGGAGGGGCGTAAGCACAAGCAGGCATAGGCGGTGTAGGCTAATGCATGGCCTGGTGGTGTGTAAATATATATATCGATCCATATAGTTACGCATCTATATCATAATATGGTGGTTCGTGGTTCGTCCATCCAGCACTGAGTATACATGGCAGGAGGAGCAGGGGCGTATGGCAATGACAGACTCGGCTGTCTCGGGTTAACCCCGGGTGAACCCGACTCGGCTCTCTTCAGTGTCTAGCGCACTGCCGGGTGCTTTATACATGGATATAGATCTTAACAGATCCATATCCGCATGTATATGTATGCAATTGTGTGTTGGCAGTGTTGGGTGCTGCGCCACGGATTCGTATCGCACTGGGATGAATGGAAACAGGAACAGGGGCGTAAGCCAAAAGCGGCCTAGGCTAGCGCACCACCGGATGAATGTGTATAGGTATCTGTCTGTAGATCCGTATAGATATATGTGCATTATGTGACGGTGATGCGGCGCCACAACTTCGTCGCGCACTGAGATGAGTGGAAACAGGAACAGAAGCGTAAGGCGAAGGCGGCCTAGGCTAGTGCACCACCGGATGATGTGTGTAGGTATATGTGGATCCATAGTAATGTGCATGTAATATGTGTCGGTGATGCAGTGCCACGGGTTTGTCGCGCACTGGGAAGAGTGGAAGCAGGAGCAAGGGCGTAAGGCAAAGGTGGACTAGGAAGGTCAGGCCTTAACCTGGAACCTGGGACGATGCGTCTTTACGTACCGAACGGCACGCAAAACGGCTTGCACATTGGTTGGTAGAAGGGGTGGTTCCCCCTGCCCTGGAAGCTGGAGACGACGGTAGGTGTTGAGAAGTGTGCACGCCTTGTCTCAAGCTGCTCATGCCGCAAACACATACCGTCCCAGGTTAGGGTTAGGGGTTAACCCGAACCCTCGATGTGTATGCAATAATATGTGTGTCGATGATGCGGTATACGATGGCACGTCACGTGGTGTGGGATCGCTGGAGTAGTACGTAGTACTGGGCGTGGGCGGAATAAAATGTGTGGCATCGTCTGGAGGCTGGAGGAGAAGGGCGGGTGTACTGTGTGTGTGTATGTGTAATGCAATAGTATTTGGCAGCACCAGCACGAGCACAGCGCGCGCACACGCGCGCACAGGCCCGCAGCGCCACGCCAGAGCTCCGGCGTGTGTGTGTGTCGCAGACGCCTACACCCACGGCTGGTGACCGCAGGCAGAGACCCGCCACACACAGTATATATAGCCTTACGCGGCGGTGTATATACAGTCCCCGAAGCCTGGGTCCTGGCTGGGCCACTTCGTGACGCGTACGCGTGATGCAGGATGCAGGGTTTGTTACCACCCACCACCCCCCTTGAGTCACCCTGAGGCTTCAGGTTAATGCAACTTGAGGTGGCACTGGCGCTGGTATTCTGTGGTATGGGGTTGATCGGCTTCTCTCTCTGTGTGTCTGCGTCTATGTTTTGTGCTTGTGTGTAGCTGTCTAGCCTCTATATCCATATCGACAATCCATCATTTACAAAGTACATTATACATATATCTTTGAATAATTCATCATATTATGTATATGCATGTATGTAAAGATTCGGCGGCACCAGCACACGCGCGTACACGCGCACACAGGCCCGCGGCGCCACACCAGAGCTCCGGCGTGTCACAGACACCAGCCATCCCACGGCTTGTCCGCAGGCGCAGGCATTCCACACGAGGTAGCCCTAGTCTGTGTGATCGACCAAGGGGAGGGGGGGGAGAGGGGAGCAGCAAGAATTTTTTTAGGACTAGAGCCAGCCGCCAGGTTGGGCTTGTAGGTTAAGTTTAGGTTGAGTTAGTTTGGGGGTTGGGTTTGATTGGCGGCTAGGTCTGTGCCTAAAGTTCACTCGCTACAGAGGAGTTATATGCCCAATCAATCAATCAATCAAAGATCCTCACAAAGCCACACACACACGGGCCGAGGAGAAGCTGCATCCCAGCGCCACCTCAGGGGTAGCAAACCCTGCGTCGCGAAGTACATTTGCTACGACTGCTATTGCTGCGATGCTGTACTATCTATCTATATCTATAGTACGTATGATTACTCTGATTACATCTACTGCTAGCACGAGAACAACCTAATGTGGAACGCGCAGGCCCCTGCGGCTAGTCCTAGCGGACAGCGCAACTGTGCACTGTGCGGTATAGTATATCATAACACTTATACTTTAATAGTATAAATATACAATATATATGTATATGTATATATATTATATATATATATATATATATATATATATATGTGTATATATATACAGACACTGACATAGAACCTATGTAAACGCATGCGTGTATGTAGCTGTAAAGGTTTGGCGGGGCGCGGGGCACCAGCACCAGCACACGCGGCCCGGGTACACGCGCACACAGTCTGTCTGGGGCCCGCGGCGCGGCGTCACGCCAGAGAGAACCTGTATAACAACCACAACCGCCAGGCGTTGGGGTTAACCCCCCGTTTGGCTCTGCTAGCTATAGACCACAACATTTATTGTTTTGCTACCGCTACTACCCCCCCCCCCTTGCCCCGGGCGTCGGCCACGCCACAAAGGACAGACACACACAGACTACAGACTATAAATAGAGCTACCTACGCGCGGTGGTTTGTGTACGTGTGGAGGGCCTGCCCTGCCTGCGGACAAGCCGTGGGATGTGGGATGTGTAGCGTCTGTGCGACACGCCGGAGCCGGAGCTCTGGCGTGGCGCCGCGGGCCTGCAGTGCGCGCGCGTGCACGCGCGTGTGCTGGTGCCGCCGAATCTTTACACGCACACATACATACAATCAATTAATCAAAATCCCCAAAGAGCCACATACACACACCACACACGAACACGAGCACACGAGAAGAGAAGCAAGCCACATCTCAGGGGGTAAACCCGTTAGCGAACAACAGCTGCATTCTTCTCCACTCGCCATCGGCCGCCACCTCCTCCGCTGCACCAGCGGCACCTTCCCCCATTGCCGCACCAGCTGCATCCGTCTCCACCAGCGCCTTCTGAGGTAATCTCAGTGTTGTAGAGGACAGAAGACCACCCTGCCAGTGGACCTCTTAGAGCTCAGAGAACAAGTGGCAGAGTCGCCTATTGTCCTCTGCAGTCTATACCGCAGGAAGGGCCGGTTCTGCATCCGCGGCCGCCGCCTCCGTCGCGACGGCACCAGCAGCCTCAATCTCCATTGCCGCACCAGCGCCATCTTGCCCCGAGGCACCCTTCACTGCGGCGGCCCCAGCTGCATCCGTCTCCACTCCCGCACGAGCGACCTCCTCCAAGGCCACGGCGGCAGCAGCGACCGCAACCTCCATTGCTGCATCAACTGAATCTTCTTCCACTCCTGCACCAGCGGCCTCCTCCACCACGGCTGCCGCATCGGTGGACTCCATCGCGGCTGCCACATCGTCAACCTCCTCCTTCGCAGCGGCCCCGTCCAACGTGTCCACCGCCTCCGCCGCTGCTGCACCAGCCGCACCCTCCTCCATTGCCGTAGACTGCGCCGCACCAGTGGCCGGCTTCTCCGTCACGGCAGCACCAGCGGCCTCCACCTCCATCGCCGCATCAGTTACAGGTTCTTCCACTCCTGCATCAGCGGACTTCTCGGTCACGGCTGCTGCATCGGCGGCCTCCACTTCCATCGCCGGACTAGCAGCACCCTTCTCCGCCGCAGCCCCAGCGGCCTGCTCTGCCACGGCTGCTGCATCGGCGGACTCCACTTCCATCGCCGCACCCTTCTCCGCTGCAGAGCCAGGGGACTCCTCCGCCACGGCTGCCGCCCCAGCAGCATCCTTCACCGCTGCAGCGCCAGGCGCATCCCCCGCCACGGCCGAGGCAACATCTGCGGCCTCCTCCACCCCCGCCGCAGCATTAGCAGCACCACTGCCGCCACCCTCGTCCGCGTCCGGGGCGGCGTCTGCGGCCGAGGGATGGGCTCCGGGCTCCACCGCCGCCTTGTTCTCCACCGCCGCCACATCCGCCACCATGTCCACCGCAGCCGCCGCCGCCTCTCGAAGAGGACCTTACACGGAGGGAGTGTGCGTGCGTTAGAGACGGGATCACTGCGAGAGGATAGAGGGCGTGTCCGCATTAGAGACGGGTGTGTTTGAGGCTCACACACACACACACACGCGCGCGCGCGTTCACACACATTTACATGCATACACAAATATGTTATAGGCTCACTCTCAGCCGTAGCCGCCCCCGCCGCCGACGTGCAGCATTGAACAAGGCGATGGCCTCGGCTCTTACATACATAGGTATATATACGCATATATATTATATAGGCTCACTCTCAGCCGTAGCCACCGCCGTCGCCTCCGGCGCAGCCTCCAACAAGGCGATAACCGCGGCCCTCCCCTTGGCCGGCTTGGCCCACTGGCTTCTCCACTCGTCCAGCTTGTACCTAGGAATGACGGAAGGTCGCAGGCTAAGCGCACGCTGCCAATCCGGAGGCTTTAGTATATACATAACTACACACATATATATATATATTTCTCTCTATATATACATATACATATATATGAAGAGCGAGATGGATAGATAGATATCTAAATAGATATTTACGTCGCCTCCACCGCCGAGCCCAGCTCGAGCTTGTGCATCTGGCACGCCACCTCGAGCGCCGTCTCGCCCTTTGCGTTGTGCGCCGCCGGCGAAGCTCCCGCCTCGAGAAGCACCCGGACCACGTCTGCGTGGTCGCCGTTCCAGACGGCCATGTGCAACGGCAGCGAGCCCCGCTCCGCGGGCAACGAGACGGTGGCACCGAGCTCGATCAGCGAGCTGGCGAGCGGCGCGCGCCCCATGAGCGCCGCCCACCCGAGCGGGGAGCAGAGGTAGGGTCCTCCCGGTGTGTCGACGCCAGTGCCCGAGCGGATGAGCGCGAGCGCCTCGTCGTCGAGCGATTCCTCGAGCGCCTGCCACAGCGTTGGCGCGGGCTCCACGCTCTCCGCAAACTCGGCGCCTGCCAGCGTCACCACTGTGCCCGCGGCAGCGCCGCCGGTTGGGTCCAAGTCGGACGCGGCCGCGCCCATCGCGCGCTTCACGGCCGCCACGTGGTGAGTCCACGGGACTTCGGGCGGAGCGTCCGGCCGTCCCGCGCCCTCGCGCGGCGGGGGGGGGCGGCCAAATGACTGTGGCAGCTCGGTTTCGCGGCGGGCTGGCGGCGAGCGGGAGCGCCGGCCTGGGTGCGTGTCGCGGCGGGAGCGGTCGCGACGCGGCGAAGGCGACCCCCGCCGGCGGTCGCGCCCAAAAGAATCGGGCTCCTCGCGACCGCGCGGCTCCTCGCGACCGCGCGCACTCGGTTTGTCGGCGTCCCGAGCCCGCATGATTTTCGTGTAAAATTTCGCTAATTTTGTTTTCGTCTTCTTAGAAGTTAGAACATTCAGTATCAGTCACGTCGAGTGACATACACACACAAGGTGCAGGGAGTAGCGTCCAGCTACGGACAGCGTCGAGTCGCGAACACACACAGGTGTGAGCGGGGCGTGCGTCTAGCCTTGCCGCAGTCGATGCCCGCCCCGATAGACGGGAGATACCAGAGGGGAGCCGCGGGAATACCGGAGGGTCACCAGCACCGCCTACGCGCACCGCCGATCTCGCCAACCTCAAAAACACGATGGCGACCTTCCGCTTTGTCCTTCTGTCGGCTGTCCTCGCGGTCTGCCAGGCCTTCCAGGTGGGCCTGGCGGCGCAGCGCCTCGCGCCGACCGCGGCTGCGTCCCCGGCCCTGCGCGTCTCGACCGAGGCCGTGGTGATGAACGCCCACAAGGAGGGCCCGCCGGACGCCATGGAGCTCGACCCGGTGTGGGTCGGCCTCCAGACCATCTTCTGGGGCGGCCTCCTGCTGAAGCTCGGCAACATCCTGTAAGCCTCTGTACTACACTTAGCATCTAGGTCGGCAACTTCCATGCTGCATGCATCCAACTTTGGCGGGAGGGGGCACATCTGTAAGTCTTCTCGGGGAGGCCTCCGGGACGCGCGACGGCGGTGCCGGGTCCGCGGCGTGGGCGCTGGCGGCACCGGGTGCGTGGGACGGACGATGGCGCGCCGAGTTCTCTTGTCGGCGTCGCGGGAAGCGGGGCCGACTCGTGGGCGTGTGTATGTGTGTGTGTTTGTGGCCGGGGGGGAGGGGGGTTGAACAGTGGACGACCAACCCAACTTATGCCCCTGTCTGCCCTGGACGCCTGCACAACCTGCGCATGGGGAGCCGTTGCTGGCGGCTTGATCTTGCGGCTGTGTTGCGCGCATCACACTGCACACTGCCACGGTCATGGTGCGCACTGGCGGGCAACGTACAACGTACGAGGGGCGAGGGCAGGCTTTTGGACAGTGACGAGAGGGGGCGGGGTTTGGATGCATGTGCCATCGATAAATATTTGGGTTATATGACGTGGGACACGTGCCACGCACTGCACATACCACACTTGATCTCATTAGGAGAAATGAGAAAGTATATACATATTGTTGTTGTTGATATTGATATGTGTGTGTATTATATATATTTTGTGTTTTTATTTAATACATATTTGTATTTGTGTGTATCTATAATATGATATTAAATATATCATATCATAGATACACACAAATATATCATATTATAGATACACACAAATACAAATATGTATTAAATATAAACACAAAATATATATTACACACACATATCAACAACAACAACAACAACCAAAACAATCTCTCATCTTTCGCACATATTAAAAAAAAAATTATATATATAATTCTTATATATCTTATATATTGTACAATTGTTCGTTATCGTTAATATTATGTTTCTAACACTAACCAAAATATGAAATCTCTCATTGATTATTCTTGTTATATTATATAATTACCCGTACAGTATCATGCAACAGCAAACAACCCACAACCACAACCCACAACTACAACCACAGTAACACACCCACGAAACATGAAACACAACACTAAAACTAAAACACACGCGAACACCAAACCCAAACTCCCGTTTTTTTTGTATGCCATAATTACAGTAATACTGTATGCATTCTGATAACGATAACGATAACGGTATACAAACCCACAGGGTCTGCACCATGTGGCGGTGCTGGGATATGGCTTTTCCCTGCCCGTATGTATGCGGCTATGTGAGGATTCAGATTGATTGCTAATAGTACAAAGTAATACACAACCAAAAAATATAAATATTTCCACCCCACCACCCCACCTCCATACATACACACACCACTTCTACGCCAACTACGCTAGCTACCCACACAATGGAATCTCACACCCTGGGATGCGCATAGGACAACAATGAAAGGACTTTGCTAGTTGTCCTCTAAGTAAGCGCTCAGAAGACAACTGACAGAGTTTTTCCGGTTGTCTCCTCTGCAAAACAGGGAACATACACACACCACTATACTACACCAACTACGCTGGCTACCTATACCATAGACTCCCATGCCCTGGGATGTGCAGAGGATAACAACGAACTCTGCCAATTGTCCTCTAAGTAAGCGATTAGAAGACAACTGACAGACTTGCCCGTTGTGTCCTCTGCAAAACGCAAAACATACACACACCACTATACTACACCAACTACGCTGGCTACAGCGACCCACGCAAAAGAATCCCACACCCTGGGATGCGCATAGGACAACAACGAAAGAACTTTGCTAGTTGTCCTCTAAGTAAGCGCTCAGAAGACAACTGACAGAGTTTTTCCGGTTGTCTCCTCTGCAAAACAGCGAACGTACACACACCATTATACTACACCAACTACGCTGGCTACCCATACCATAGTCTCCCAAACCCTGGGATGTGCATAGGACAACACATAACTCTGCCAGTTGTCCTCTAAGCTCTAAGCGCTTAGAAGACAACTGGCAGACTTTCCGGTTGTCTCTCCTCTGCGAAATAGCGAACATACACACACCACTACTACAGGTGTCTGTGACACGCAGGAGCTCTGGCGTGGCGCCGAGGGCCTGTGTGCGCGTGTACGGGCGTGTGCTAGTGGCGCGTGTGCTGGTGCTGGTGCCGCCGAATCTTTACATACATACATACAAACACCATCTACAGCAACTACACTGGCTACCCATACCACAGTCTCCGGCTGCCAACAGCACACACAGTGTGCTCTCGTGCCCGTTCACGCCGGCGTACATCAAGGCCGTCTTCGAGTCCGGGTGGTCGTTGCAATCCACCCTCGCGCAGGCCTCCAACAGCACACGCACCCCACCCGTGTGCCCTCCCTCGCTGGTGTGCATCAATACGGTCTTATCAAAGTAATCTTTCGAATCCGCCGCCGCCCCCACACCCTGGGATGTGCAGAGGACAACAAAGAACTCCCTCAGTTGTGGGTTAACCCCATATATATATATATATATATATCTATATTTATATCTATATCTATATCTATATCTATATCTATATGTACACACACACACATATCAATATCTATATACATCACTGCGGCCTGTTCTTGCGCGAATGCTCCTTATGGGCACGCGCCTTTTTTTGTTTCACTGCCGCTCGGTGCCATATGTATATCTACATATGTATCTACATATATATCTACATATATATCTACATATATATATATATATATATATATATATATATATATATATATATATATATATATATATATATATATATATATATATATATATATATATATATATACATATAAATAT
>Ga0335398_10006499_pt1 | contig 14773 bp, 11 predicted proteins | sample BON03_FD_205742 | JGI IMG/M metagenome (GOLD analysis project Ga0335398, IMG submission 205742) | Freshwater microbial communities from Lake Bonney liftoff mats and glacier meltwater in Antarctica - BON-03 (spades assembly) (version 2) | ecosystem: Environmental > Aquatic > Freshwater > Ice >... | reverse complement strand
GGAACGGGCGAGGGCGGAGACTGGTGGAGCTGACCAATGGGTGTTAAAGCGAAGGAAATGCTAAGGGTTTGCCAGGGTGACTCAAGTAACTTCCGCATCCCTTAGATACCCACTTTCAGTTTTCAATAAAAACTCTATTCTCAAACGAACAAACACTGAGGTACCGACCGACGACCTCAGGTGTGTTTCCCTTTGCACCTACCATCATGCTAGGTTTGCTTTCAAACAAGACACTTGCATTGTTAGTCTACAGTCAGTCTCCACACCCACGTGAGGTCAAAGTCACGCAGTAGTACCCGCTCCTACGCGAAATAGTCGCGCAGGCCGCGCTTCAGCGCGGATGCGACCGTCGCATCTCGTCGTGAAATCTCTTACACACGGCTCTTGATCATGGAACATAGTAAATAGAAAACCCCCCCCGGGTGGGGGGGTTCATTCATTCAATCAAAGTAAGCATGCTTTACTTGTTATCGTATTATCGCAAAGAATCTAATCACATCTTAGTATAAAGGCTTGGAATCCGTGGACGTCCTCAAATACGACAGGTAATCTCAGTCAACAATAAATTTGCATACACTAGTTGACTATGTCTATACAGGAAAAATCAAAACTCGAGTAATATTTTCACACCACCGGCAAACCGAGGGATGGGAGGCAACCCAAAGATTGTAGCCAAACCTGATCCTTCGGTTTCCAATTCCGCCTGGGAAAGCATTTTTCAGATGAACGTGGGCATGCATTTTACTACCTGAATATTCGGTTTCTTGAATATCTCCAAATATCTGGCGAGATACGGTATCCAAATGCACCCATCGGTCACTGAAAGAAGGCAACAATCTGGAAAGAAGCCTGTATTGTCCATGTGGGGGCAGTTATCCACGATTATCAGGGGAAGGGCCCGGGAGCGAGCTGATCAATAAAGTGCTGATGATGGAAAGATTGCCCAGGCGATTTAACATCGTTGAACACAGATAACGTCAACTTCTGCACGCCAAGTCGCCCGTACCAGCGCGAGGCGTCTCGGCCATCCGGCCCGGGCCGGGTTTTTTTGGTCTTTTTAGTCTGCCTCCCACCCCTCGGCAAACCTTTGACATTGAATCTACTAAACATTTGTTGGATCTAAACATTTGTCGAGATTGAATCCAAGCACTTTTTTGTGGTACTCATTAGTAACTTGTAGGATAGTTTACCTCAACTTGAATGCCCGAGTCACAAGTGTTTCGACATTAAGGTCAAGTCTCTCCCATCCCAGTGATGATCCCACCCTCCTGTCGGTTTTTCGTCCTTGGGCGACCAATACAAAACTCAATTACTGGACCAAGTGCGTGGTCAACACCCAATTAATCGCTTAGGACCCGAGAGACCGTCCCGGACCGGCGCCGATGTTGTTTATGGCCGACACGCCACTGGCACAGGCTTACTGCGTAAAAATATTGTACAATTTTTGTGGGCTGACATGCATCCTCGGGCTAACAAGTCCCAACAATCAAGTCTCCCTGACTATCAAGGAACAGAGCGTCCTATCGCAATGATGCCCCCACTGGGGTAGGTGCGGCAACATAGGCCCAAGTCCTCCAAGCAGAGCACGTTCAGGTGGCGAAGTGACCCAGACTTTGTGTGCGAGAGGGAGGGAGACAGCACGCTCCAGGGCATTGATAGAGAAGATGGCAAGCCTCTTTGTGTTTGTGCTTTTGTGTTGTGCGTGTGTGTGTGTGCGTGTGTCTTGTGCGCTGTATCTTGTTACTCGAGTCGTGAGACGGAGTTTAATGCCGCATTGTGTGTGTCTGTCAGTCTATCTGTCGGCCTGTGTGTCTATGTGTCTATCTATCTGTCTGTCTCTTTGTATGTCTATCTGACTCTGTCTGTTTGACTTTGTCTGTGTGAGGTTCTCGACCGAAGATTCGTTCTGTGCGATGGTTTTTATTACAAGGGGGTCACCGACTGGAGATTCTGGTGCTCGTTTATTCGGTCTTTGCCTTTGTCTCGGTGCTCTCTCGCTCTTTGTGGTCAATAGCCGGCAGCACGTAGCGAGGGTACCCAACAAAGACTGCAACAGCCAAGAGCAAATAGCCCATGCACACCACAATCACGGGCGCAAACGTAGAGTAGGCGTAGAGGGCGCCGCCAATTGCGGGGCCACCGATACCCGCCAACTTTTCTGACGTGTCGAGCACACCCATGAGTCCTCCCACGTTGGAATCGCTCGCAATGCGTGTGATGGTGGTGGAGATTGACGTGTTTACGATGCCCAGCGCCCCGACAGTCAAGACGATGCCACTATAGAAGATGTAGATGTTGTCAGTTGTTGCAGTTACAAAGCGCCCACCGCCCAGGAGGAGGAAGCAGGGGATGAGGAGGAAGGTCTGATTCTTGCCAAAGCGGTTGATTACGGCGCGAGAAATGAGCTGCGAAAATGCATACGTGAGCCCGATAAAGGCAAAGTAGTTCGAATAGTCGGTGGGCTGGAACTTGAATTTGTCCTTGATAATTGCCTGCATTACTGTGTAAAAGACGTGGAAGCCCATGGACATACCAAATCGCAGAAAGAGGATCAGACGCGCCGCTGGAGGTGCAGCCACAGCCAATACGAACACTTCCTTTATCGCTTTCCACACTGTTTTTACAACTCCTGCCAGCACAGGCGCTTTCGCCTCGACTGGCAATGCTGGCTCGGCCGCTGTTACTGACCGGGATGGCAATTGATACACTGCAATCAGTGATAAGAGTTGCAGGCCCGTGGCAAAGAGGCAGGCCTGAAATAGCGACGAGATGAAGGGATTAATCACCGGCCCGACCATAAATCCCACACCGGCAGCAAGTCCCAACTTGCCCATAACCCCCGCACGATCCTCCGGCTTGGCCAGGTCAGCAACGAGTGCCTTTGCAATGGTAAAGTTGTGTGCCAGCAGACTGCCTGGAATTACAGACAGCCAGAGCAGCGGCATCGACGTGGCAACAGCCACTAGGGAAAACCCCAACGCACTTGCTAGCGCGCCGAGTGCGAGCGCCACCTTCCGCCCCATCTGGTCGCTCAGCGCCCCGACAAGCGGCGAGCCAAACAGGCCTAGTGCCGAGGATGCGCTGGTCATGGTTCCTATGCATATGGCATCGCAGCCAAGGTCTGCCCTTAATGTCTGCTGATACGGATTCAGCACCGTAAAACCAGCCATGCTGCAAACACATAACCAGAGGACAGTGTCAGGGTCATTTGGAGTGGGTGGGGAAGTCGAACGGGAAGTATCAGCGCATCGCGCACAGTAGTGCATCATGAAACATAAGCAGGAAACTTACGGGGCAACGGTCAGTATGATGATCAGTAATTCCCACTTTTGCAGGATGGCCACGCCCCCCTTTTTTGCTGCAGCGTCTGGCATCGGCGCGGCAGCATCTGGCGCACCGCCAGGCACCGACCGCTTTTCGCAAGTCTCTGGCTGAGAGTGCACCGCCATCTCTTGCTTCGTCGTGGAGCCCATTTGCGGGTGGGCAGTTGTGCCAAATGAATTCGCAACCTTGGGTAGGCTCTTTCACACTGAGCACTCTGGTCTCGCACTCAACAGTCGCCCTTGTCCTAGAGCCCTTTCACGCGTCTTCTCCGTTTAGATGAGTCAAGGTTCGTGAGAGGAACACCAAACTTCTTTTCAAACCGATAGAAAGCGGAGCAACAACGGGAGTCAGTTTGCAAAGTCGTTGCGTGCACAAAGCACCGTCGCTCCGCACCCTCCGCCACCCTGAGCACCAGCAAGCCAGAGGATGGCCGGAAGGCCCAATGTGTCGACAGGTGCGCTGCCCTCGACCTATGGCGTGGGCGCCTGGGGGGCCCAAGGCTCCTCCAAGAATTATCGCCGGCCGATGGGCAAGGACGCAGGGCGGCAGCACAACTCGGCGCGCTTCGACCACCCGACGGGGCGCACCACCGGCGGCAACTCGTACGGCGGGGGCTTCCGACCTGGCGACGGAAACCTGTATCCCGAGCGAGCCCGAGCTGTGCGCTCGGCAGGTTATGGGCAGGGCCGTCTTCAGCTGTTACTCAGGCTTGCTTAGCAAGAATGGTATTCCTATTAGCAGCGAAACACAACTCATCGACCACTTAGTCACATGAGAGTTCGTGAGCGGACCACCTAGCTACCGCTTCAGACACAAGAAAGTTCGTGACAGAAAGCCTAGTCTTATGGAGCAGTTTGCAACTTTAGAACAGAGTTCTTTGAGAAACGACAATTTTGTGGAATCTTGAATCCTATTTAAGCTCCAGGCACACACATATATATATATATATATATATATATATATATATATATATATATATATATACATATATATATATATGGAGAGTGTTTGAAGAGTACTCACCATTTGTTGAGATGAACCTCCACATGCATATGCTTCGTTTCTACGGTCACAGACGTGGACGGCAATCCCCTCGTCAAGTCTCCGCTCTAGCAATACAGACTGTCCAGGCCTTTTTTCATTTGTGATTCGGGTTGGATCGGCAATAAAAAGGACTCACATAGGGCGTCACGGTTGAAATGCACCCAAGTGTCACCCTACTCAACTTTCGTACGTCATGATTGTTTTAGTCAAAATAAACAGGGACGGTGTCCATACTGAACAAATACAACGTCATATGCTGGTTTTGTGCGATTAGCCGCCGCGCGCCAGCAAGAGAAATAACTCGGAATAATGTTTCCACGCGAAGGGTGATTGTGGAATCTCGAAGGGACTCGGAAAAATACACAAACGATTCCTTTCTAGGATAGAGACAACGTGGTGAGGGTCCACGTATCTCTATTTTGATGGACATTAACAATTTATAAATGAGAAGTCTATTTAATAAATTGAGTTTGAGAATCACATTGGTTGTTTGAATTAAAGAATCTGGGAGTAACTCGTATCAGGGGAAAGCTAGGAGTGGGAGACACCTAGTTAAAACGATAGAAGAGAAACACCTTCCGCGACTCCGACTAATTCGGTGGTGGCGGTTTTCGCCGATGCATCCACCGCCATGGCACCCACAACACCCGTTGGCTTCGAGTTGGGCTGCCCTCAATCGCTTCTGTCGCCGCCCCCCTCCAATGCTGGGCCTTCGACTGGACGTGCCCAGAAACACTTGGAGTTCACGTCCACCGGCAAATCGATGCCAGGGGGCGCTGAGGCAGCGCGCCGCTGAGGACCTTGTCTGTGTGGACATGTTGACATCGGACATCCCATTTTCTCCCTTTTTGCCGATTTGTTTGTGAAATTAGATGCGATTTTCCACCTCTTTGGAGCGTCGGCAATCCCAATGTCAGGGGTTTTCTGTTGTTTGTTCCTTCATATATGAGATCGGACATCCTTGGATGTCTTAGATCGGACATCCCTTTTTCTTCAGTTTCCAAGTTTTTTTGAAATCGGTCCATGTTTTCCGCATCCCTTGTGTCTCTGCAGTCTCAATATCTGGGATTCCAGTTAGTGAGTTTTTCTGTGTTTCCTTTTGGAGATCGGACGTCCGTGATTTTTGTGTTTGTGAGATTGGACATTCCATTTCTTCTTTTTTCAAGTTTTTTTGAAATCGGACAAGGTTTTCCGCGTCCCTTGAGTCCCTGTAATCTCAATATCTGGGGTTCAAGTTATTCTTTGTTGTTTCTCTGAGATCGGACATCCTTGATATTTTTGAGATCAGACATTCCATTTCCTTTTTTCCCCCCTTTTTTTCTTGAGATTGGAAATGGTTTTATGCGTCATCTGATGGTGGCGATCCCGAATATCGCCGTTTTACGCGCCAATCACCCTCCGATCTGAGATTGGACAATGACTGGACTTGAAGTCCGTTCTCGGAAAAAGTGAAAAAAAGAAGGGGAAAAAGAACTCAAAAATAAAACCCTGGAAAGGGACAAAATCCGTGTGACTCTGGTCCGACTCCTGTGGCGCGTGGCGGCCCAATGGAGCTGCAAGCAGGCGGCACAACCTTTACCAAAAAAAACAAGCAGCCGAACTGGGTTCAAGAGAGAAGGACCGAGGATTGTCTATTCCTTCCGGGCGCCTTTAAGGTAGAGAGGTCCGTGCGAGGTCTCACTGCATCTTCAGCCTAATCTTGTAGAAGAGGGAGATGGGTGACATCCAATCGGCTTGTGACGGGTGGATGAGCCTAACTTGGGACATGTTGAGTTTTTCGTGGTCTGGAGGTGTTGGCGGAGTTTAGCGTCTGAGATGCGCTGCCAGCGACTTGGCAGGTCGGCCATGTGGCCCAGATTTGGTACGTGCTCTGTGCACTTGTTGACTCCGAAGGCAGCTCGAACGAGGTGGTGGACGTTGCCGCCTTCGCTCATGAGGACTGAGTCGATGAATCCGTGAATCATAAATCTCCAAGCGCTACCTTTATCTTGATAGAACGCGAGGCGCCTGTTTTCCTTAAAGCAAACCTGACAGGAAAACACTGTGTGTATACAGACTCGTGTGTATACAGGGTTATAGTCCTGGGCTGTTACTGCAGCCACGGAGTATACATATGTGTTCATGTGTATATCATTGAAGTGTTGGGATAGACAATTCTACAAAGACGCATTGCGGAGGATTAAAATACAGTTTGATCGAGGAACACGACATTGTGTGAAGGAGAGACTGGCACGCACGAGTAGAACTCCAAATGTAGGGGGTTGGTACCCATTGGAGTCTACAAGTCAACAAAAGAAGATACGACATGACTTCAAGTGTAGGGTAGGGGGTAACCCGTTGTAGACTACAAAGGCAAGGACTGTAGAGATGTGGGAGACTCGTATTGGGTTCTCTATACATGTGTGTGTGTAAGTTACGCTAGATAACGTGAAGTACGGTAACATGCCGCAGTCAGAGGGTGACTTGATTCAAGATCACATGATGCATTCAGAGGTCACACGAAACATCCATGTTTAACATGACACATTCAGATTCAATATGACCCATTCAGAGGTGACTTGATTCAATACAACTTGTTACATTCACATGTAAATTATGAAAGTGCTGGGCAACACTGTGTGTACATACATGTGCTGGGGGACGGAAAACACTGGTATGAAAGTGTTGCGCTGCAGCAGGAAGAAAGTTTTTTTTTTGCGTCTGTATGTGTAAATTCGTGTAGTGTTGGGTGATGGGAATCACTGCTGGTGGAGCGAGGGGAGCACTGTGAGAGGTGCAAGATAGGTGTACCTGTCGTTACCAGTGCTGGTGTGACGGGCTGGAAGCTCCCGAGGACAGGCTGGTGAAGCATCACTGTTGCCAGTGAGCGTCGCGGGCTACTGTGTGTTGGTGCGACTACACTCTGTGTGACAAAGAGAGACAACCAAACAGTACAGAAGACATATTGTACGCGAGGCACAGTACAAGCGAGAACCACACAGATCGGTGCTACCAAGGAAGCAGACGTGGTGCGAGCAGGGAGCAAGACGCAGTACAATCAAATCTAGGTAGGAAACCGTGGCTGCGAGTGCGGAGCACTGCAGGTATCGTATGCCTTCCAACGAACTTAGTATGACAAGGAGCCGTTTCAAGAAATTGCTGAGCACAGGGCAGGGGCCAAGCGGAGCGAACCAAACGAGCGGAGGAAAACTGTCAAACCAAGCTGCCGGGCCGAGAGAAGTTGTTGAATGATAATAAAGGTTGTGCGATCTACCAGGACTGATAGTCGTCGGACAGGAGATCAAGTGGAGCAAACCTGCCAGCGGAGCGAAGATGCCGAGTGGATCAAAGTAGAACCAAGCAAGGCGGAGCTGCCGAGCCAAGCGAACCTGCCGAACTGGGCAAAAGTAGTTCTGTACTGCATGTTCACTGGCTGAAGCCACATCTCTTTCTCCTTCTTGTTTACGTCAGAGGGCTAGAGAATGAATTTGTGTATTCATTTCATGATTATTTAGAGATTGAATGTGTGTATTCATTACCTGTGTCTCTATTTTTAGAGAATGAATGTGTGTATTCATGACATGTGTGTCTAGAGAATGAGTACATGATTTTGATTACAGAGAGAGAGATAATGTTGTTTATCAGAAAACCAAAAGGAAGATCAAATGTGTCTTTAGAGAATGACTGTTGGTATTCATTCATGTTTCTCTAGTGAGTTCATGTGTGTATGCGTCTCACGTGTATCTAGAATATAAATGTGTATGTGTGTGCGTCTAGAAAATGAATGTGGGTATTTATTACATGTGTCTCTAGAGAATGAATTGTGTATTCATCGCATGTGTATCCACAGAATGAATGTGTGTACCCGTTTCATGTGTATCTAGAGAATGAATGTGGGTATTCATTCCATGTGTCTTTCAAGAATGAATGTGTTTATTCATGTCATGTATCTCCAGAGAATATATGTAAATATTGGTATCATGGGTCTCGAGAGAATGAGTGTGCGTATTCATTACATGTGTATCTAGAGAATGAATGTTTGTATTCATTACATGCGCCTCTAGAATATGAATATTTGTATTCATTGTATGTGCCTCTAGAGAAGGAATGTTTGTATGCATCACATGCATATCCAGAGGATGAATGCGTGAATTCATTTCGTGTGTCTCTGGAGAATGAATGTGTGCATTCATGATATGTGTCTCTAGAGAATGAATGTGAGGAGTGTACAGCTTACAACATCGGGGATGTTTAGGAGTACAGGGCAACGTGATGCACGGGTAGAACTCCAAATGTAGGGGGTGAGTACCCATTGGAGTCTATCAGTTAAAACATCAGGGATGTTTTGGAGTGAAGGGTAACAGGATACACGGGTAGAATTCCAAATGTAGGGGTTGAATACCAATTGGAGTCTATCAGTCAAAACATCCGAGGGATGTTTATGAGTGCAGGGCTACGGGATGCACGGGTAGAACTCCAAATGTAGGGGTTGGGTACCCATTGGAGTCTACAAGTCAACAAAAAGAGATATGGTAGACTCGGAACTCCAAGTGTAGGGTAGGGGGTAACCCGTTGAAGACTACGAGTTAACGACTGTGGAGATATGGGAGACTCGCAATGGTTTCTCGATACATGTGTATGTGTAAGTTACGCTGAATAACGTGAAGCACAGTAACATGACACATTCAGAGGTGATATGTTCAAGATCACATGATGTATTCAGAGGTATTACGAGACATCCAGAGGTAACATGACGCATTCAGAGGCAACATGACCCATTCAGAGGTGACTTGATTCACTGCCACAAGATGCATTCACGTGTAAATTATGTAAGTGCTGGTTAGCGCTGTGTGTTCATACATGTGCTGGGCAAAAGGGAAACACTTTGTACGAAAGTGCTGTGATCTAGCGGGAAGCCAGTGTTTGAATCCGTGTATGAAAATTCGTGTAGTACTGGTTTTGAGAAGTAATTCAGGTGGAGCGAGAGGAGCACTGTGAAAGGTGCAAAGGGGTGTACCAGGCGTTATCAGTCCTGGTGTGACAGGTTGGAAGCTCCCAAGGAGTGGCTGGCCGCAGGCAGAGCGTTACTGTTGAGGGTTGTGGGCTCTGTGAGTGTTGCTGCGACTACACTCTGTGTGACAGAGTGAGACAACCAACAAGCACAGGTGGCACGTTGCAAGCGAGGCACAGTTGCAAGCGAAGCACTAGCAAGGAACAAGACATGGTGCGAGCAGAAAACAAGACGCAGTGTAAGCGAAGTAGGGCCGAAAACTGCGAGTGCGGAGAACTCAAGTACCGTATTTCCTCCAAAGAATATTACAAGGAGCTGAAGAACGCAGAGCAGAGGCCAAGCGGAACGAAGTTAATGGATACAATAAAGTTGCCGAGCCAGGCGAAGCTGTCTGGACGAGAGAAGTTGTCAAGTAGAGAGAAGATGGATCACTTTGGAAATTGTCCAGCGCCAAGGAGAGCAAAAATGTCAAACGGAGCGAAGGTGCCGAGCGCAGTGAATAAAACAACTTCTCAGAATCTTTGGCCCCGAATTAATTCGAATGAATTCATTAATTCCGCAGTTCTAAAAAACCGCGCGGAGCGCAGTTTTTTTTTGACATTAGTAGCGCGTTGGAGAGAGCATTTCCGGGTTTTTTTGGAGATATTTTTGGTTGCTCAACTCTCTCCAAAAAGAGGTGTTTTAGTATATAAGAATTCACTCGCTTCTTGTCAACAGTGTTGTCACAGCGTCGAGCCACGCGCTCTGACATGTCCTTTCAAACATAGTGATCTGATTGCTTGGTCACTTTTGATTGGACACCCCACACATAAATACCTTTGAGGGAGACTCTGTTTTATCCACGTTTGTTGTTTGCTCTCCACCATCATGGTTACACAGGCCGAGACTCGGATTATGTCAACGGAAGCGCTTCTCTCAAAAACGGTTTCGGTTAAGATTTACACGAAGTGCGCCCGTGTACGATCTTGCATTCCACGGAGTGCATGAGCACCCGGCAGTCGCGGTACGAAACAGTTGGAGACGGTAGCGACGAGGGTAATAGCAGCCACTGGATCGTTTTATTCTGCCAGAGGTATTGGCTCGCAGGCGTCGGTGGGCGCGGCAGTGGACGAAGAGCGTTGGGCGGGCAAGACTCACCTACCTGCGAGCTTGGTGCTCGCACAGAGCGAGCAATTTGAAGCGTCAAAATCTGTACGCTGTAAGTAAGTGAGGCTTTCCCCGTGCTGTTGGAGGAAAATGGTGTGTCGAAGAAGTGGGCGATCATCATGGACAGGAGACAGGACTTAAACGTGACTTCGACTCCAGCAGGAAAAAGTGGACGTTCGGCTCAGGACCGTTACTGTGCCAGAGGTTTAGGAGGAGGCGCGAAGAAACGGCGTGCAAACGAAAAAGAACAGAAATAAGTCTAGTATTTGTGACAATTATGTTACATGTGTTGACTTACGTTGTTTCTAATAAATTGTTTTGGAATTGAAATGGCGTTGTGCGATTTGTATCTCAAGAGGTTTGATTTGACGAAGGGTTTGTTATTTGAAACTTTCGTAATTACTGTTTGGTACAAATTGTGTCGTTGTGATCATTCAGTATTGCAGTTCAAATCATTTACACTACTAATAAATTGGTAGACAGAAAAAAAAACTTGAAAAGAAATGCATCCCCGAATGATTAAGAAGAAAAAAATTTATGAAAAGAATGCGCCGCAGGCCAGATTTTTAATGAATTAAAATGCGCCGCAGGCAAGACTTATCAGACAAAATGCGCCGCAGGCCGGATTTTTGAGCAAGTCCTCATGAGTTCTCTGTCCTGTTAATGCAGTAGAAAAATTATTTTCCACGAATCGCAGCTCAGAATCTTCTTCTTTTAATTAATGCCATCATGAATTAATTCATTAATTCATTAATTCATCAATTAATGAATTAATAAATTAACCTTCGGCCGGCCTATAATACGTTTGTTTTACCCACTGGCCGAGCGGATCACTGAGATAGAGCCGAGCGAGGCGGACCTGTCGAGACAAGCGAAGTTGCCGTGATAGGGCAAAGGTAGTTCTGGGCTGCACTTTTACTGGTTGAACCTATATTCTCTCTCTCTCTCTTGTGTTTGACTAGAGAATATATTTGTGCATTCATTTGTTGATTATGCAGCAAATGAATTTGTGTATTCATGTCATGTGTCTCTTCAAGATGAATTTGTGTATTCATTGAATGTGTCTCCAGAGAATGCATGTGTGTATGCATGACATATGCCTCTAGAGAATGAATGTGGTTATTCATTACATGTGTCTCTAGAGGATGAATTGTGTATTCATCACATGTGTATCTAGAGAATGAACGTGTGAATCCGTTTCACGTGTACCTAGCGAATGAATGTGGGTATTCATTCCATGTGTCTCTAGAAAATAAATGTGTGTATTCGTTTCAAGTATCTCCAGAAAACGAATGCAAATATTCGTACAATGTGTCTCTAGAGAATGAATGTGTGTATTCATCGCATGTTTATCTGGGGAATGAATGTGTGTAATCATTTTATGTGTCCGCGGAAAATGTGTGTTCCTTTTGGGCAACGCTTGGATAGGGAAGAGAGGTGGGGGAAGAAAAAGAAAAGAAAACGCATCGAGAGTCTAAGAGACACACTCGTCGCATCTTCTTCCTTCGGTCCAAATCCACGAGGAAACAGATATCAAGGGGGCGCGCGCGGCAAGCGGAGGGGCGTCAGCCCCGGAGCCGCCGCGCGCCCTCTGGATCGGACCAGAGTTATGCGGATCGTCGCCCGAGGGGAATGTGATGACACTCCCCTCTTCCGAATATCTGGCGCCATGACACTCCCCTCTTTACACTGTCCTCCCTTGCTCTGGTCCGATCCAGTGGGCGCGCGGCGGTTGTGGGGCTAAAGCCCCTCGGCTTGCCGCGCGCCCCGAACTGTTTCTCGTGTGGAGGAGGAAACGTGTGATACATGACTCGATTACAGATCTTTGGATCGTTCCCGAGACTAGTTTAATCGTGACATGAATAAAACACCAACACATTTCCGAGTCCCACCGAAATTCCAAATCCGCCTCCGGTGGAACTATTACCTCTGACCGGTGCCTAACCCACATCCGAGACGCCGCACACAGCGATAATATTTCCACGCGAAGGGTGATTGTGGAATCTCGAAGGGACTCGGAAAAATACACAAACGATTCCTTTCTAGGATAAAGACAGCGTGGTGAGGGTTCACGTATCTCTACTAGTATTTTGATGGACATTAAAAATTTATAAATGAGAAGTCTATTTAATAAATTGAGTTTGGGAATCACATTGGATGTTTAAATTAGAGAATCTGAGGGTAACTCCGAGTCATTTCAGGAGAAAGCTAGGAGTGGGAGACACCGACTGAAAACGATAGAGGAGAAACACCATCCGGCGGGAAAGAAAAGGTAGAGTCTCATAAAATTCGTTAAAATATACCAATGGTAAAAAGGTGATAAATAGACCAACAACCAACAAAGCAGGGGCGAGCATCATGATAGAAATGTCCACGTGTTGGACAAGTACAAGCCCCGCGTTGAAAGGAAATCCTCAGGAAAAACGTAGGGGATGTGCGGTAGTGCAAGGCAACAGGATGCACGCGTAGAACTCCAAATGTAGGGGGGTAAGTACCCATTGGAGTCTATCAGTTAAAACATGACGGATGTTTATGAGTGCAGGGCTACGGGATGCACGGGTAGAACTCCAAATGTAGGGGGTGAGTACCCATTTGGAGTCTATCAATTAAAACATCAGCGATGTTTAGGAGTGGAGGGTAACAGGCTGCACGGGTAGAACTCCAAGAATACAAAGAAAGGAAGACACAGCGAGAGTCCAAGAGACACACTCGTCGCATCTTCTTCCTTCGGTGAAAATCCACGAGGAAACAGATCTCACGTAGAACTGTTTCTCGTGGGGAGGAGGAAACGTGTGTGATACATGACTCGATTACAGATCTTTGGGTCGTTCCCGAGACTAGTTTAATCGTGACATGAATAAAACACCAGCATGTTTCCGAGTCCCACCGGAATTCCAAATCTGCCTCCGGTGGAACTATTACCACCGACCGGTGCCTAACCCACATCCGAGACACTGCGCACAGCGAGGGAAGGATGTTGCGGGGAAAGAGGTTTATTCAAACACACATTCCCTGCTTGAAAAAGGAAAGAATAAAAAAAGAATACACGCGTTTCTGAGGCTCAATTTCAGTCTGTTTGCTCAAAGCAGCACAGCCTTGACACGTTCAACCTTATTGCGCGCGACTATATCTGAGCCCTGGGCTATAGAGGGCAAGCCCTCGCGGATGAGCCGGCCGCGCGCGTTGCCATCCTCGGCCAGCTCTAGACGCGGCAGTTCGTCCTTGAGCGCGAGGAAGAGAGCGTTGGCACACGTGCGTTTGATGAGCGGATCTTGCGCGCAGGCAAGCTTCGTCATGATGGCAGCACCGCCTGAGCGGAACAGCCGAACAGCGTTTGCTGCCACAGCGTGTGGGAACTGGTCGAGCACCTCGTGCTTTTCCACGTAGGATTCGAGCTCCTCAGCAGCCTTCTGCATCTGCGAGTACTCGCCGCTGTCCACCATTTTTTTCCATTTGGTAAGTTTGTCCTTGTCAGAATCTGAAATGGCAATGGCGGCCAACTTGTCCCGGTTCAAGGCCTCCTGTCCTAAGTACCCATCCCCCATCATGTTGGCCTCAACCAGCGCGAGGTGCGAGAGTACCTGTTGATCCCATCCCTGGCCACCTGGGTTGCGGCGTTGCAAGCGCCATGCCTGTGCAATCATGGCGCCAAAGTATTCGTCATCCAGATCCTCGCCCACTACGCGGTAATACTCCTCAAATTCATCAAGATTGATTGACGAAAACTTTTGAGTGGTGCCCTTTTCATACTCGCCCAGTTTGAAACGCGCTATCACGTTCATGAAGACCTGGTCCTCTGTCCAATGGTTTGGGGGTTGCGCTAGGTATCTGGGGTGAGTCTTGGCGTTGTAGCCATTGTTCTTGATATCCTGCAGCGTCACCAGGCCATCCCCGTCGCGATCAAGCTTGTAAAAAGCCTCCCGGATCAGCTCTCGGCGTTCCTCATTGAGCGGATACTTGATGCGCATTGCCCGCATCTTCTCGTCGCGCTCGCGCAGGTCGCCCCAGTACACAATGGCCGACTTATGGCCCATCTCCCCCTGGCACGAGGCCTTTTTAGCGCTCCAGTTGTCAAAAGAAGGGCGCTGCAAGTTGGCTGGTGTCCCTGTGTGAAAGGGTGCGTTTGGCCGCCACTGCCCCGCCGGCGACGGCTGCAAACGGCCCTGCCCATAACCTGCCGAGCGCACAGCTCGGGCTCGCTCGGGATACAGGTTTCCGTCGCCAGGTCGGAAGCCCCCGCCGTACGAGTTGCCGCCGGTGGTGCGCCCC
>Ga0335398_10006497_pt1 | contig 14779 bp, 9 predicted proteins | sample BON03_FD_205742 | JGI IMG/M metagenome (GOLD analysis project Ga0335398, IMG submission 205742) | Freshwater microbial communities from Lake Bonney liftoff mats and glacier meltwater in Antarctica - BON-03 (spades assembly) (version 2) | ecosystem: Environmental > Aquatic > Freshwater > Ice >... | reverse complement strand
GCACTTGTTACCGAAACCGTTAATGACTATATTTCATCATCAAATCCTATAACACAAGCTAAAATTATGTTAAATGGTAATGATCGTTTTGCTACACGCAAAGGTGATTATTTCTCACTCGTACAACCTTATCAACATCACGAAAATACTCCTGATAAATATCATCAAGGTATTAACGTATATTCATTCGCACTTAAGCCCGAGGAACATCAACCAAGTGGAACTCTCAATATGTCACGAATTGACACAGCGGTTCTTTCATTATCATCAATAGTAACTGGAACTATACATGTATATGCTATAAATTACAATGTTTTACGTATCTTATCTGGTATGGGTGGTCTCGCATATTCTAATTAATTTATACTAATAATTTTATTTTTTTCATAATAATAAATAATTATTTTTAAAAAAAACGAATACATATTCTTTTGATTCTCTTAATTTTATTATATTTGAATCACTCGGTATATTATGCTACTTAAGGAAAATGAGTACATAATCTTATTATTTTCTTAATATTCTTAAAAACTTATAAATATTCTATAAAAAAGAAATTATGTACTCAAAATATATTCTATTATAATCTTTTAAAAAACAATGTGGTCTCTTAGTATATTATTCTACTTAAGGAAAACTAGTACATAATATTCTTAAAACTTTTCTAAAAATTAAATTATGTACTCAAATGATAATCTCTAATAAAAAAGAATATTCTTTATAATGACTTTGTATATTATGCTACTTACGGAAAACGAGTACATAATCTTTTTATTTTCCTAATATTCTTAAAACTTTTCTAAATAATTAATTATGTACTCAAAATATATAATTTTATAACTTATTAAATATACATTATAATATCTTACTATAGTATGCTACTTAAGGAAAACTAGTACATAATCTTAAATTTATAAAACATTTCTATAATTTTAATTATGTACTCAAAATATAATATGTTATATTTTTTTAATATAAAATGTAATTACTTAGTATATTATGCTAATTAAAGGAAAAAAATGACTACATAATTATTTTATGTTATATAGAATAACTTCTATTCAATAACCAATGATTGAACTAATATTTACAAGACCAATTGAAGTGCAATCATTTGGTGATTTTAAAGTTCAAAAAAAATATTATGTTCCAAATTCAAGTGGAGGAAAAATAGTTCAAATTATAAAGAAGAAGACAGAAATAAGCGATGCTTACGGAATTAAATATTCAACATCTAAAGACATTACGGAATATACATTTGGAAATGTAAAGTTTAGCAATGATGATTATGTTGAAGTATTTCAAATTGTTAAAGAACAATCTTTACACGATAATATACAAAATGGTGCTCTTACGAAATATGACTATAAAAATGCCCCTATTATATTTGATAGTATATATGATGAAGAAAGATTACCATATTTAACTGTTGGAAAAATTGATGTAATTGGAATAAATTATTATTTACTTCCTGATAAATATAAGGAATTCTCGAATATTTTTAATCTGGTTAAAAATCCTTATGGTCCTGCGAATGGGTTGCTTACATTTCCACTAACTAATGAATATGAGTTTAAATATGTTGTTAATTGGTTAGATAACAATTCGAAATATGGTCCTCTTCATCATCATATAGAAGTAAAATGGAATAATTATAGAACCATTCTATCTAATTTTGTAAATGAAAAACTAGATGATGAAATTGTTACGAATCATTATGTAAATTTAGTATAAGATGAAAAAAATGCAAAGTTAAAAAAAGAATCACCTCAAAAAAAAGACTACGTAATATTATTTTGTATATATTCTCTTATAATCTTAAAAAAAACAATGTAATATCATAATATATTATGCTACTTAAGGAAACGAGTACATAATCTTTTTAATTTCTTAATATTCTTAAAACTTATAAATATTTTCAAAATAATTAATTATGTACTCAAAATATATTCTTGATTAGATAAAGTATTCAATTTCGCTCACTTTGTATATATAATATGTATCACTTTGTATATTATGCTACTTAAGAAAACAAGTACATAATCTTTTTAATTTCTTAATATTCTTAAAACTTATAAATATTTTAAAAATAATTAATTATGTACTCAAAATATATTCTTAATTAGATAAAGTATTCAATTTCGCTCACTTAGTATATTCTGCTACTTAAGGTAAAAGAGTACATAATATTTTTAAAACTTATAAATATTTAAAAACCTCTAAATCTTTTCTAAATAATTAATTATGTACTCAAAATATATTCTCTTATAACTTATTTAATATACATTTTAATTTCTTAGTATATTCTGCTACTTAAGGTAAAAGAGTACATAATTTGTTAATTATCTAAATATTCTTAAAACTTATAAATCTTTTCTAAATAATTAATTATGTACTCAAAATATATTCTGTATAACTTAATAAAAAAATATTCTCTTATAAATTATTTAATATACATTGTAATTTGTTTATTATCTAAATATTCTTAAAAATTATGAAACCTTTCAAAACAATTAATTATGTACTCAAAATATATTCGCTTATAACTTAATAAAAATAAATTGTTATCGTCTTGTATAAATTATGTTACTTAAAGAAACATACATATTATATTTTTGATATTATTTTGAATATAACTTGTAAATTCTTTCAAAAAAAATATAATTTTTTATATATTCTAAAATATTTTTAGATATCTTCATCGCTTATAATAATGTCTTTAATATACGGTTCGAGTATCTCGTCAACAACTTTCTCAGGATTTATTTCTTCATAAGTCATTAATATTTTTAGAAGTTGTTCTGAAAATCCAGATACTAATACAACACCTTCTGTATTACAGTCTACCGGAAATGTTTTACTATTCGAAGAACTTAGATTCCAGAATATAAACTTAGGTGGTGTATATCCATTTTTTTTAAACATTTTTATAATACTTTGATATACAGTCTCTATAGGCGAGTTTTCGCAATATCCAGAACAGCTATTAAACTGCATATCTGTAAAAACGAATAGTTTTTTAGGCATATCACAATCTTTAATATTATTATCAATTCCATGACTGATAATTTTTTCACAACATTTTTCAAAGTCTGTAGAATACCCATATTCAACATTTATTAAAGAATTAAGTGATTCGAATAATGATGGTATATATTCGGGAGTACAAGATAAATTATTTTCAGGTATTAAAGAAACTAATTCGGGACTTTCACTAAATGTTATAAACTTATTTTTAAACATACCTTCACAACATATAGATGTAATAATACCAAGAGAAATTGCAACTTGAGCAGGGATACTTCCATTTGTTGCGGAAAACATAGATCCAGACAAATCTATAATAGAAAGTGAATTACTAAAAGTACCACATTTTTTAACATTTTCAATAATTGCTCTCCATTGCAATTCTATTGTTTCATTTTCTTTATAATCTACTTCACATTTAGAATCAATGTAATATTTCGATAATTCATGTGGTAGAATACCTGTTATTTTAATTTCTTTAACACCATTTCTTACATCAAGTAAATATTTTCTATATCTTTCTTCGTCATGTATCATAAATGCATTTAATAAACGTTTAGATGCTACACCAGGTACACTTTCATATTTAATTTTTTCCCATTCATTATTACACATTAAACCTTCAACAATATTTATTTTTTTTCTTAAAGGTACAAGATATTCTTTTCTATATTTTTCCATTTTTTTTTCATCGCTTTTATCATATAGGATAGACGCTATTTTTTTTGCTAATTGTAATCTTTTATCATTTCTATCATTTTCACTCGGACACCATTTTGCACATAACGAAACATCTTTGTCTTCTGATACATGACTTTTATCTTTTATTAATTGTTCTACAAATAAATATAATTCAAAGTTTATATCAGATGGAATAGATGATTTATTATGATAACAAATATATAATAAATCTTTCCAACATCCATATTTATTTATATAATTTTTAATATTTAATTTATATGTTGTTGGTTTTTTTGATCTTAACCATAATAATGCATTATTCGAAACTTTTTTTTCTTTTTTACCACTAATTCTATCTCTCCCATTAAATATAATTGCTATAGTTTTTTCGGGATTATCAATCCAGCATTTTTCAAGATACTCAATACTTTCATTTTCATCAAGACCTCTCATAAACATCATAAAATAATCTACAATATTATTATTTGTTGTTTCTAATGATATACCTTCATTTGTGGTAGTAGTATAAATAGATTCGCTCATTTTAATATAATAATAGTTATCTTTTTATATGATAATTTAATATTGTGTAGAAAAATAATATGATAAGTGTATTTAAACCTTAGCATTTGCTGAAACAACAGCAGCAGCTAATTTACTAGCACTTGGTGGAAAATGATGAGATATAAGTTTTTGCAAAATAAAGTAGTTGATTTCTTCGTTATCTCCTACATTAAGAATTTTCTTAAGTTTTTCATCAGGAAGAATAAATCTTTTATTTTCAGGTTTGTTAAGATTATGTTCTTTTACATATGAATTGATAAATCTCGTGATATCTGTTCGTGACTTCTCCGAACCATAAGGAACACCTACGAAATCGCAAAGTTCGTCTGAAATTTTATTAGGTTTTGCAAAACCAGAAGGTGAGTTTTTAGCATTTTGTCTTTTTTTCTGTGCTTTTTCGATAATTTTTTGTTGCTTATCATAATCTTTACTCAGAACTTTAAGAAGACTTTGGAGTTCTTTAAAACTCGAAAAAAGAACATTTACTTTTTCAACAATTGTCGAAAGTACATTATCATGTGGTGGAGTTTGTACTGTTGTAGGTTCTTGTGAAATAACTCCATCAATAACAGATGTAACAACTGTTTCTACAACAGGAGCTACAACAGGAGTTACTACAGGAGCTACAACGGATGCTACTACGGGAGATACTACTGATACACTAGGAAGTAATGTACGAGGAGACACTTGATTAGATTTTGACACAGGAACTTTTGCGGAAGACTTTTTGGGAATTACTACTTTCGCAGAAACATCAACTTCTGAGGTAGCAACTACTGCTTTCTTGGTGGTAGATACAGGAGGCATAATATTTTACAATCACTTTATGAATACATATACATTCATATGTTTATATCATTTTTATCTTATCTGTTAGCATTTATTTATATATATTAGTTGCTTATTATTTTTAATAGTAAGATATAGTAATAATTAAAATAATTATGAAAGTAAACAGAGTAGGAACATATAAAACAGGTTTTAAATATTATAAAAAAAATATAGAGATTATAAATGAAAATGAATTGAATAAACTTAAAACATTTAAAATACCACCAGCATATGATAATGTATTTATTATTAATAGTGATAAAATAATAGCATATGGTTATGATTCAAAAAAAAGAAAACAAGTTATATATCAGGATAAATATATTGAAAAACAGAATACTAAAAAATATGAAAAAATTAAAAAATTAATAAAAGGATTTTCTAAGTTAAAAAAGCATATTAAAAAAGATATAAATGATGATAATCAAAAAAAAGCAATTATATCAATGATAATCACAATAATATTAACTTGTGGATTTCGCATTGGTAATAAAAAATATGAACGTGATAATAATTCATTTGGAATAACTACATTGAAATTTTCACATATAAATATTATAGATAAATATATAGAAATAGACTTTATAGGAAAAAAAGGAGTTCAAAATAAAGCAATTTGTAAAAATAATATAATATTTGATTTTATATCTAAAAATAAAAAAATATCACAAAATGATGACTATATTTTCAGATATGATAATAATAAAAAATGTGTGTCGTCTAATGATGTAAACGAATATCTTTCTGATATATTTAAAAATAAAAAAGACCCCTCATTTAAGGTAACAACAAAAGATTTAAGAACTTGGAACGCAAATACATTATTTATGAAGTTTTTTTCACAATTAAAAAAGCAACAAAATAAAAATCCTATTAAAAAAGCAATAGAACTTACCGCTGATAAATTACATAATTCTTATGCTATATGCAAAAAAAGCTATATAGATCCAAATGTTATTATTTTAGCAGAAAGAGAATTGATTGAAAAATAATAAAAATTGATTTTTTTTAATATAATATAATATAAGATTAAACTACTTATATCATATTAAATGGATATTGACAATGTTATCAAAAATTTAAAAGAAATGCTTGTTGAAAGAGGAGATGATATATCATTATTTGAAGAACATGAATATTCGGTTGATAGAGATGAATTTGAAAACGATAAGAATATTATTGACTTTCAAACGTCGAATACTACTATAATTTTCGCTCTAACAAAAAAATTACGTAAAAACATTATTGACGATCTTAAATCAAACGATAATACTATAGAAGACTTTATAAAAAAATATGGTAATATGAAGAATATTATATTAGTATTTAATAATGATGTAATATCTGTTCCCATTATATCGCAACTTAATAAATATGATAAAATGTTTCAAAAACTCGGAGGACAACTTCAATTCTTTTATACAAAACAATTAATGTATAATCCAACAAAACACGAATATGTTCCCGAGCATATCAAACTAACCGAAGAAGAATCAACCGAAATTATGAGAATTAACCTTATTAGAAGTAAATTATATATGCCTGTTATATTACATAGTGATCCAATTGCTAAATGGTTAGGATTGAAGCAAGGAGATATTGTTAAAATTATTAGATATAATGAAAATAGCGGTATTTCGTTTTATTACAGATGTTGTTTCTAAATAAATATATATATAATTATAGAAGAGTATATATTTTATACATATAATGACAGATTTCGTAGAATATAATGATTATACTAATATAAAAAAAAAGTTTTCAAGATTCTATGAAACTTTTATCGATAAATCTCGGGACGCTAATGATATAATACCCTTCTTGAAAAATAGTTTTGAACACGTTGACCCAAGTGATAAAAAAAATACTAATAATTTTAATTTATTAACTATTAATAATTTTTCAAGATTACAAGCTGAAGCATTAAGGTGTAAAATATACAATACAGAGGTTTTAACAAGCAATTATACAATTAACCAAACGGATAATCAAAAAACAGGACCTGTAAATAGTAATAGCAGAACAATAGGACTTATTAATTTTACGATGGATAATGAAGATATAGTGGGTGGTAGTACTCCTAAATCTCAATTTACAAATGTATCTACAGACGCCAACAACTACGTAATTAGAAAAAGTCAATCAAAAATAGATTTACTATTCTCTACACTTGTAATAATTGAAATATTTATTGATATACTTGAAGCATATAAATCATTTATCGATTTAGATACTAATAATAATAATAATACAATAGAACATATTTTAATTGTTGGTAAAAATTCGAGACCAGGACCTTATAATAATAAAAATCATGGTTTTTATCTTAAAAAAAAAACAGGTCATTCCTCTATATCAAATTATGAGTATCCTAATAAAAGTTCTCTTTTTTTGTCTATTAAGTCTTTCGAACATATTAAAGGCACAAATAAAAAGAAATATACTAAAGATATAGTTATTGCTACATCTCAAAATGTTGCTTCTGATACCCCATCAATTTTTAATGCGGATAAAGAAACTATTTTAACAGAGTTCGTTATCAATGCAGTAGAAATTAAAGTAGTAAACGGGACAGATACTCACTACAATGGAGTAGAATCATCGGGTGAAATCACAAATCTTACAGGAACAACTTTAAATGCCAAACATGATACTCACGATATTCTTTTAGGTGAAATATTGAAACATTTCATAAATTACATTTATAAAATAAAAAACAATGACAGAAATATTCAAATTAACGCATTATTAAATTACTATAAAATTATGAAATGCTATTTATTAAAGTCGGTAACCGTAGGTAATTTATTATTTAACACACTATACAACAATTCGCAAGGAACTACTAGTGATACTAGTTCTATTATGCTATCACAAATAAATAATGAAAATGGAAGTGTAGCTATTAATCCAATTATAATAGACGCTTCTACAATAGAAAATATTATAATAGATGATACTATCTCTTCACCAACGAAGGATAATAATTATTGGACGCTTATTATTGATAAAAATAAAACAATAAATGATAAAATAGAAGAATTAAAAAATGAAATTAACTTAAGTATTACTAATAATGATGTCCCTAAAATATCAGAACAAAAACCTATATTATTTCAAGGATTCTTAGCGAAGAAGATAGATGAAAAAACAATAGAAATAAGTTTTATTCGTACAGACGCAGGAGATGGGGCTGATTTGCTTTCCAATTTCAATTCGAGATCGTTAGATGACTTTCCAGAATATCTTAATAAATATAATCCAAGTAATAGTTTTGAAAAAAAATATTATGATAGTAATAATACACTAATTAATGATTTAAGTAATGAAGAGAAGTATTTAAATGAAATATTGCTAAAATCGTCAGAACGAATGAAATCAGATATTAAAAACCAATATCAATTAGAAATAAACAGAAGATTGTATAAAATAGTTGATATTACAACAGAAGTTGTAGCATCAAATGGTATAAGTTATAACAAAATTGTATCTATAAATATTAAAGCGAGGTTTGACTATGTGACTAACATAGATAGTGATATAGATTTTTTTAAACTCGAAAGGAATACCTATCAAATATTAAACACAGTAGATAATAGATTAGTGTCGGATATTAATTTAATAGTTAACACTGATGGAAAAATAATATCAAAAAGCTCACTTATTGATAAATCAATTATATTATATAATTTTACTAATATTCATCCAAATGCTGAAAATAATGTTATAATGAATAAAAGCGTAGACCATACAGACAAAAAAGCTAATAATATTAGGGATCTTCGTGAAGTAAATAATAAAATAATATTAAATGAAATGAAAATTAATAACTCTGGGAGATTATACGAAATACAAGATAATAAATATAATATATTAAATAATCAATTAATCGTATACTATGTTATAGTTGCAATAATTATAGCTATTATAGTGATAATAAATATAAGTAATATGGATAAATCGTTAATCAAAACAGTAACAACTGGTTGTTTTTCTGTTATAGTATTTTTATTTATAAGTTATTATATGGTAAATATTTTATATGTAGAAGGATTTTCAAATATAGAGCATTTCAATATAACAGCACAAGCTTTTACATATTTAAATGGTAAAGATGAATTTGAAAGTGTATCTAAAAAAGTTCGTGAGATTCAATCAACAATGACAAGTTTAGAGTTTGATATATCAAGATTGTTTGATGTATTAACTGTGTCAATTCCACAAACAACCTTTACAGACACAAATAATATGTTAAATAACATATTGGAAGGTGAAAAAAATGATAAAGTTTATGTAAATGATAATCTTAAACATTCGAGAGTTAATGCATATAATCACATAGACATTAAAAAATATGAAATTATGAATATTCAAATTTTAATAAAAGCTTTTTTATATACTTCATTCGTAATATTTGGATTATATACATTACAATTGTATATTGATATTAAATATTTAGATATATTGATATTTATTACTGCGATATTGTTAATTATAATATTTACATATTATATTGTATACAGTAATGTAATTGTTCGCACAATATCAAGAAATAAATATTGGGGAAAAGAATATGAAAGTTCATATAAGTAAGTTATAAGTTATATAAAACAAATATTATATATATATATAAATGGTTAGATCAAAAAAAAACACTGTATCGAATGATAAAGAATCTTCAATATCTGAAAGTGATAAAATTTTAAAATCATATGATGACGAAGATTATGATGAATATGATGATGAAGATGAAGAAGATGATGATGACGAAGAAGAAGATGAAGAATACGAAGATGAAGAATATGAAGATGAAGATGTGAAAATGAATATGCCTTCTGGTGGATTTTTCAATAATAATGATGAAAAAATATATATTATAATGAAGTCTTCGAATAAAATGATGAAGACTTCAAATAAAATTATAAAAAAGACTAATTATACTTTCTATAAAAAATATAATACACAAGAAAAAAATTACTTTGATAAATTAACGATAAAACAAAAGGATGATATAAAATTACTAGAAGATAAGTTAGTATCTAATGATGATATAATTAGTGTTCCTATTAGATTTAAAATACTTAATCTTAATTTTAACGAAAGAACAAAAAGAGGAATATTAACTAAAATAGATAATTTAAATAAAATGTCTGGTTGCTCGGATGAATATCATAAGTTGAATAATTGGGTTTTAGCATTAAATAACATACCATTTAATAATTATTATAAAATACCAGTAGGTATTAGTGATGGTATTGTAAAAATTTGTGACTTTTTAAATGGTATTCGTATAAAAATGGATGAAACTATTTATGCACATAAAGAAGCAAAAGAGCAAATTATTAGAGTTTTAGCACAATTAATATCATTCCCTCGAGCGAATGGGTATGTCATAGGTATTCAAGGAAGTGCGGGAGTTGGTAAAACAAAACTAATTAAAGAAGGTATTTGTAATGCTTTAAATTATCCAAATGCTTTTATTTCATTAAGTGGTACTGACGATTCTTCATTTTTAAGAGGACATTCATATACATATGAAGGAGCAACTTATGGAAAAATATGTGAATCTCTTATGAAAACAGGAATAATGAATCCATTATTTTTATTTGACGAATTAGACAAGGTTTCTAATACATCGAGAGGTCAAGAAATTATAAATACATTAATACATATAACAGACCCCGTACAAAATGATAAGTTTAATGATAGATATTTAGAAGAAATTGATTTAGATATATCAAGATCTATGATTATATTTACATATAATGATGAAGAATTGATTAATCCAATTTTAAAAGATCGTATGATTGTTATTAATGTTAAAGGATACAATAATGAAGAAAAAATAATATTAGCACGTGATTATTTGATACCTGAAATTTTAAAACAATATAATCTTAATATAGAAGATTTAATATTCAGTAAAGAACTAATAATTCATATTATTAGTAATGTTGAAAAAGAAGATGGTGTACGTAATTTAAAAAGATCAATAAATAATATTATTTCTTGGATTAACATGTTTATATATGTTCCTACAGATATTTTAACTATATCTTTACCATATAATATATCAATATCATTTTATGATACTTATTCTAAAAAAAATATATCTTCTTATAATAGCACATTACATTCGATGTATCTTTAATATTTTATATATTTATCAACTTACAAATTATTTTTTTAAATATTTAAAAGCTATTACTATTATTTTAATATGTTATAAGAGAATATATTTTAAGTACATAATTATTTATTTAGAAAGATTTATAAGTTTTAAGAATATTAAGAAATTTAAAAGATTATGTACTCGTTTCCTTAAGTAGCATAATATACTAAGATATTATAAAGAACATTCATTTTTATAAGCGAATATATTTTGAGTACATAATTAATTAATTAGAAAGATTTAAAAAGTTTTAAGAAAAATAAGAAATTAAAAAGATTTAAAAAGTTTTAAGAAAAATAAGAAATTAAAAAGATTATGTACTCGTTTCCTTAAGTAGCATAATATAATAAGATATTATAAAGAACATTCATTTTTATAAGCGAATATATTTTGAGTACATAATTAATTATTTAGAAAAGATTTATAAGTTTTAAGAATGTTAAGAAATTTAAAAGATTATGTACTCGTTTCCTTAAGTAGCATAATACACCAATAGATTATAAAGATTATTCTTTTTTATAAGAGAATATATTTTGAGTACATAATAATTTATTTAGAGAACTTTAAAAAGTTTTAAGAATATTAAGAAAATAAAAAGATTATGTACTCGTTTTCCTTAAGTAGTAAGATATACTTAGAGTTTCACATTGTTTTTTAAATAAGTTATAAGAGAATATATTTTGAGTACATAATTAATTATTTAGAAAGATTTTTAAAGTTTTAAGAATATTAAGAAATTAAAAAGATTATGTACTCGTTTTCCTTAAGTAGTAAGATATACTTAGAGTTTCACATTGTTTTTTAAATAAGTTATAAGAGAATATATTTTGAGTACATAATTAATTATTTAGAAAGATTTTTAAAGTTTTAAGAATATTAAGAAATTAAAAAGATTATGTACTCGTTTTCCTTAAGTAGCAAGATATACTTAGAGATTCACATTGTTTTTTAAATAAGTTATAAGAGAATATATTTTGAGTACATAATTAATTATTTAGAAAGTTTTTTAAAGTTTTAAGAATATTAAGAAATTAAAAAGATTATGTACTCGTTTCCTTAAGTAGCATAATATACTAAGAGATTATAAATAATATTGTTATTTTATAAGAGAATATATTTTGAGTACAATAAAGATTTTTTAACCCAATAAAATTATAAATACATTTAAATATAATAGATGTGTGAAAGATTTCTATTTTTTGGATGTTGGAATAGTATAAATTGTGAAATAAAAAATAATGAAGACCTCTTATATAGAGATGTTATTTTGCAATATATAAATAAATATGAAAAAAAATATAAAAAAAAATATATAGATATTTTTATTGCAGGTGATAATTGGTATGCTACAACATTTTTAAAATACGCAAATCATAATAATATTAAACTTTATTTAAAAGATATTCTTATATCTGGATATTATAAACTTTATGAACTTGACAATACAATTCATATTGCTGTTGGAAATCACGACGAAGATATCGGAGATAAAGACGAAGATATGATAAATACAGAACTTAAAAAAAATTGTATGATAAACACACAAAGACATTATATTAAAAAGATTATAGATAATATGAAAAAAATAAAAGGTGATACAAGTTTAACAGATAGAAGTTTAACAGATAGAAGTATAACAGATAAAAGTATAACAGATAAAAGTTTTATAGTAAGAAAAAAAACATATAATGATTCGCTAATAGATTTAGAAAAAATTATAAAAAATGATGAAGTTCCTACATTAGAAAAATTAAAAGATATTGGTATAGAAAACGACAAAAATATAAACCTTTATGTTGAAGATTTTGGTGTAATAGAGAAGAATAATTATATTATGATAGTTATTAATACAAATAAATTTTATATAACAACTGCTAACGATTATTTAGATAAATTAAAAAAATTGATTGAATTAAAAAAAGTTATTGGATTAAAATCTAAAGATAAAACCTTATTTGTTATGGGACATATACCATTATTCACATATAAGAAAAAAAATGAAGACATAGCAATTATAAAAATGACCGATATTAATTCATACTCAGATATAATTCAATATTTTTATGATATACTTGTAGATAATAATTGTATATATCTATGTGCTGATACACATAACTTTAGTATTATGAAAATTACAAAAAATAATAAAACTCTTATACAAATAACATCAGGTACAGGTGGTGCTGACCCTGATATAATAGATGAAAATCCTACAACACTCAAACAATATAATATAAGATACAATGAAATTAATATATATTATATATCATATATAAGTGTTAATTCTTTTGGATTTTCATCAGTAAATATTAATAAGACTAATGATATATATATATCTTATAATAATGTTATAAAGATTAATAATGAGCCTGGAATTATTTATAATTATTGTATAAATAAAGATCCAATCAATGGTAAATTTACATTAAATATTCATAACAATATAACCAAACAAAAAGGGAAAGAACATATTACTGAAATAATTAATGAAATTAAAGAAGGTAAATATAAAGATAACTTTTGTAAATTAATAAATGATAAAGATATTGAAACTATTAATAAAATGATTATTAAAAAAGATAGCGAAGTATATTGTTATAAAAAAATCAAAGAATCAAAAAAAAAGGTTGTATAATATAAGAGCGAAAATAAATTGATGATTTATAATATAATATTGATAATATATATTATATTTATAATAGCGATATTTGGATTAATATATACTAATGTTATATTAAAACCTATTTTTAAAAATAATAATATTAGTTTTATGTCACAACAGGAAACAAAACTGTTTTTTAGTAAAGATAATGATAAATATGTAAGTAATTTATCTTCATTAGATTTATATGCAAGAAAAGTATCATCTAGTGATGAATATATTACAATGATAGAAAAAACTTGTATATCATTTACAGATGAAGAAATTAAATTATTAACAAGATGTGTAGAAAAAGCAGATATTTTTTTCAGAAATGCTGAGTTCACCGATCTATGTTATAAAAAATATATAAATGGTAATGATATCGCAAATATAAAATGGAAATTCGCAAATACTTATACAAATCACGATATTGTTAAAGATATTGAAAATGAATATGAAGAAGGTTTACCACATACACGAGAAGAAATTATATTTTTATCAAAAAAAGTACTTAAATATATAGAAGACGATTTGATAAAAACTTTAATACATGAAAAAATACACATATATCAAAGATTAAACAAAGAATTATTTGATAAAATAATTAAATGTATGGGATTTAATAAAATAGAATTATCAGATACAAAATATGTAAGATCTAATCCTGATACAAATCGTAATATATATATAGATAATAAAACGCAAAATACAATGATATGTTTATATAGGAATGATAAACCAAATGGTATTAATGATGTAATAATGAATAATCACTCTTTAGAACATCCTTATGAAAAAATGGCTTATGAAATAGCAGATTATTATTATTATAATAAAGAAAAATATAAAAATATATAAAA
>Ga0335398_10006489_pt1 | contig 14795 bp, 12 predicted proteins | sample BON03_FD_205742 | JGI IMG/M metagenome (GOLD analysis project Ga0335398, IMG submission 205742) | Freshwater microbial communities from Lake Bonney liftoff mats and glacier meltwater in Antarctica - BON-03 (spades assembly) (version 2) | ecosystem: Environmental > Aquatic > Freshwater > Ice >... | reverse complement strand
GAGACTGCCGCACCCTTTCCCTTCTCAGCACCTCCCCCAAAAGGGTTCGCAGTGACGATTTAGCTAGTTTTTTAAAACGATCTTACCCCGAAGACAGGTTCATAAAAAATCGTCATTCCGAGACCTAACATTTTAAAACCGCAGAAATCCAGATGACAGTATCCAATGCAGCACCCCGGTGGGGTGCAATCTTGGTAGCCCTGGGTAAGCCGACGCAGGAGGTGCGACCCTGGGTGTAAATGAGTTGCCATTTGTAGGGCATTAGCCTCCAGTAAGCCCAACAGTGAAACCGGCTTTTCACTAATGCCAGTGGCCCCTTACCCGAGCGTTTTAAAATCTGTATCGGTAGGCTTAGCGATGGCATTGCGTAGCCCCCTTCGACACCCTTCGACAGGCTCAGGGGCCGAGCTCAGGGTACGATTCATACTGCAAATCCTTTCCCACGCCAGCACCCCCCCAAAAAAGGGTTCGCAGTGACGATTTTGCAGGTTTTTTTAAGATGATTTTACCCTGGATTTAGGTTAATCGTAAGAAATGTACATTGATTAAGAATTAGATGAAATGATGAAAAAAGGTTTCTGCCCCTTTCAATCTAAGATCTTATATTTTTAAAAGAAATAAGCGTATTGATTTTTTGTTTAAACAATTTTTAATAGATTAGTTGTTAGGGTCTAATTGAATTAAACACCCAATTATCGATGGATTAAAAATTCAAAAAAAGGAATGGCAGTTCTGGGGGCGGTAGCCTTTATGCTGGTGGCCGGCTGGCAGTTTGGTGTCAGTGGAACCAAAGCGGTGTTTTCGGAGACGGAAGTGGCTTTGGAGAATGCGGTGGCAGGGAGCACTTTAGCTGTTGGTTGTATATACACTGGAGATTCTTCTGATTCATGTAGATACGGTAATTATATAATTAGTAGGTGTGACGAATGGAGAACAATAATGCAACAATCTACTTGTTATTTTAATCCATAATATAAATTAAATCGAAGTAACTTTCAATTTGAAAATAACTAAGCCTTAAAGTCTTATTTTAATTGAATTAGGTATTTGGCCAATAACTCCATTCAGTATCAGCATTAAACGACAAATGCCAAGTATTTCCTTACTAACCCGATTAGAAATTCAAATAAGTTAATGATTTGGCTAGTTTGAAACATGTTAAACGTCTTATTATCAATTATATACTATTTATTGATAAGGTGCCTAATTCAATATTTTCAAATTTACATTTTCAACCATCTATTCCTTATATAAAAATGAAGATTTTTAATCTAATAATTTTTGCCTTTATGTTGACTGGATGTGACAACGAAAAAGATATGGAAATAATAATTAATAAAAATTCTATTAAGGTTGAATCATTCCCCGAAAGTAAAGAATTTAAATTTACCAAGTTAATAGACTTTAATGAAGGAACACCCTTTAAAATCTATGAAGCGGACTCAGGATTATATGTTTTTGACGTAAAAGGAAAAAATGATAAAGTGTTCCATTTTTATTCTTTTAAATCAAAAGATTTTACTGCCAGTTATATTGGAAAAGGAAGTGGTCCTTATGAAACGTTTTCACCAAAGTCATCTGGAATAAAAAACGGTGTGTTGTGGGTAATGGATTTTACAATGCATAAGGTTATAGAATATGACTTGAAGAATTTAGATGAGAAAAGTAGGCAAAAGGAAACAAAGTTGGTAGACTATTTTAATACAATCCAAGTTTTAAACGAAAATGAAATTCTAGCAAATGGATTAGAAACTTCCCCTTTTAAATTTCAAAAAGTGGATCGAAATACTGGTGAAGTAATAGATGAATTTGGTGTTTTTGAAAAAGTACCTGAAAATATTCCTTTTGCAACACATAATGATTTCTTCCAAGCTTCTTTTGCTATTAAACCTGACGGGAAGCAATTAGTCTCAGCATACAGGTGGAATGAGGCAATTGAGATTTTTGATTTGAATACATTGGAAAGTATGTTGATTTGGGGGCCGGAGAATATCAATAATGAATTTGCTTTAAAAAAAGATGAATTCGGACAGATGATTTTTGAAAGGAGAAATGGAATTCAAAAGTGCAATATTGATGTATTCGCCACAGATGACTATATTTTTAGTCTCTTCTCGGGTAACTATGACAGTATAATGGACTCTCAATTTACTGACACGATCAATGTTTACCTTTGGGACGGAACCCCAGTCAAGAAGATTAAGGTTGATAGAAGAATTGAGAGATTTTCTGTATCCCCAGATAATAAAACCCTCTACGCATTCGATGTAAATAGTGGTGAAATATTGTATATTAAATTGGATTTAACCGAAAGTAAGTGATGAAAAAATTCATCAAGATATTTCATTCCTTTATGTTCATTTCATTGCTTGTCTTTTCGTCCTGCAGTGTTGAAAGCAGTAATAAAAGTTTAATAGAGGGAAAAGAAATCGAAGAAATTCGAGATAAAAAAAACATCAGATTACCAGAATTTTTAGATGAGTATATCCCTGGATTTGGTAAATGAAAAGTAAGCTCAAGTGATCTTTTTTTGGAAAAGAATCGTCTAGTCTTAGTCTATATGAATGTTTCATGTATACACCTGTTTAGGAGAACTTGAATTATGGCACAGAAAAGTTGATGAATTTCATTCACTTAATACTCCTGTATATTTTATTTTTTATTCTAAGGATGATTTTAATCTTTTTACTTATCTTTTTGAAGTAGAAAATAAAAAGTTACCTTTTGCTAGATTTTTTTTTTGATAGACATAACGAATTTATAGCCTTAAATCCGGCAAATCCTAATCAAAAGATGGGAAGGATATATCTTTTGGATCAAAACGGTTCAGTACTTGCAGAGGGTGAGTCTATTAAAAAACCAAATTTTCTCCAGAGTTATATTAATAATCCATGATTTAAGGTGCCTTCGTTAGTTGAAATCACCATTTCACCTGTATACTTTCGATATTTTAATCAGATAAAGCTCACCAAAAGCATTTTTTCATATATATAGGCACCCTTTTCCATAAATAATATTCATCTTTTGAGCGTTCTTCTTGACTGGGAATTACAAATTCCTCCCTTTCATAAAAAATGGATGGCAGGGATGTATGAAGATACAGAACACAACCATTGGAGTAGTTTCGGGAGCCGTAGCTTTTAACTAGTGACTGGCTGGTAATTTGGTATTAACAGTGCTTATGAAATTTTAAAAAATGGTTGCTGTTGATTGGTGTGCAATGACTTCCCAGAAGTAGAACCTCCCCTTTATATTGTGCCGTTTTGTTAAGAAATGCTTTCCATAATTTAAAAAGAACAAGCGATGCGGATACTTTTCCAGAAAATGAAACTGACGAACTGCTATAGCGTTTGTTATATCTCTGCTGCAAAAAAACTCATGTAACTACGGCTATTCTCGCTTTTTTCGCCTTGGCCTAACCAAATTTCTATTTCCGCCTTATCTGTCGTTAAAACATTGACTCCACACTGTTGTCAAAACAAGCTATGGCCTACCAATAATCCGAGTGAATTCTTTGCGAGTTCTTACACAGCCACAACTTCTGTCTTCTTCAATTCTTCTTTCAGGAATCTAGCCGTATGGCTCCTAGGATGTAGCGCCAATTTTTCAGGACTGCCGCTAAAAAGAATTTCTCCACCTTTTTCACCACCTTCTGGGCCAAGGTCTATGACATAATCCACCACTTTAATGACATCCATATTGTGCTCAATGATTAGCACAGTATTTCCCTTGTCCACCAATTGTTGAAGTACGCCCAATAGCAAACCGATATCTTGGAAATGTAATCCTGTTGTGGGTTCATCCAGGATATAAAAGGTTTTTCCAGTGTCTTTCTTGGAGAGCTCTGTGGCTAGTTTTACCCGCTGCGCTTCTCCTCCAGACAATGTGGTGGCATGTTGGCCTAAGGTTATATAATCCAGCCCTACATCATGCAGGGTTTGTATTTTCCTTAAAATCTTTGGTATGTATTCAAAAAATGCTACCGCCTGCTCCACAGTCATGTCTAGTATATCAGCAATAGACTTGCCCTTGAATCTCACTTCCAAAGTTTCCCGATTATAACGCTTCCCTTTACAGGTTTCACAGGGAATATGAACGTCGGGAAGAAAATCCATTTCAATCAACTTCATTCCTCCACCTTCACAATCCTCGCAACGACCTCCTTTAACGTTAAAGGAAAACCTTCCCGGCTTGTAGCCTCTAATTTTGGATTCCGGCAAATCTGTGTACAAAGCCCTGATATCTGTAAAAACGCCTGTATAGGTCGCCGGGTTGGATCGTGGCGTCCGGCCTATAGGAGATTGGTCAACTTCTATTACTTTATCCAAATGTTCCAGGCCGCTTATGTCTTTATAGGGCAAAGGTTCTTTTTTGGAGTTGTAAAACTGCCTGTTAAGTAGTGGATATAGGGTTTCATGGATAAGAGAACTTTTTCCAGAACCTGATACACCTGTAACACAAACCATGGTTCCCAATGGGATTTCCAGATTTACATCCTTCAGATTATTCCCACTTGCACCCTTTAATTTGAGCTTTTTGCCTGATCCTTTTCTTCTTTTCTCAGGGATCGGTATGCTTAGTACGCCATTTAGATAGTTGGCTGTAAGGCTATTGGAGGCCAAAATCTCCGTGGGAGTACCACTTGCTACAATATGACCACCATGACGGCCTGCTCCGGGACCTATGTCCAGCACATAATCAGCCGCCATCATCATGTCCTTGTCATGTTCTACTACGATCACTGAATTCCCCAGGTCCCGTAAGTCTTTGAGGGCGTGTGTCAGCTTTACATTGTCTTTCTGGTGCAAACCTATACTTGGCTCATCCAAAATATAAAGCACGCCCACGAGTTGTGTTCCTATTTGTGTTGCCAGTCGAATCCTTTGGGCTTCCCCTCCAGACAAGGTCCGCAAAGGGCGATTAAGTGAAAGATAATTCAAGCCTATGTCCAGCAAAAAACCGATTCTTTTCCTGATCTCTTTCAATACCTCTGCGCCAATGATCTTCTGACGTTCGGTCATCCGCTCCTCTACATTTGCGAACCATTCGCCCAGCGTAGTGATATCCATATGGGCCAGTTCACCAATATGCTTTTCTGCTATTTTAAAATGAAGTGATTCTTTCTTTAGCCGATAGCCTTCACATTCGGGACATTGGCGGGTGCTTGTGAAATCAGAGATCCATTTCTGAATTTTATCAGACCCTCCCTCTTTTTGTTTTTGGAGAAAATTAAGAATTCCCTCAAAGGTGGTGTTCCATTTTGTCCCTGGGTATTTGACGGAGTCTACGGCCACGTCCATTTTATCCCCATACAATAAGATCTGGATTACCATTTCATCCAGTTTTTCTATGGGTGTTGCCAAGCTACCTTTATAGCGCTTAAGTATGGCTTCAATTTTTTTGAAAATCCAAATATCCCTGTATTCACCCAAAGGAGCTATCCCTCCCCGGCTAATACTTAAAGATGGATCTGGAATAACACTTTCACGAGTGATTTCTTCGATCACTCCCAGACCATTACAGGAAGGACAGGCCCCATAAGGACTATTGAAGGAAAAAGAGTTTGGTGCCGGCTCATCATAGCTTAGCCCAGTAAGAGGATCCATCAGGTATTTTGAAAAATGATGAATTTTATCTTCCTCATCAAGCAACATCATTACCCCTTTTCCATGTTGCAATGCTGTTTTTAGAGACTGAGAAATCCTATACCGATCCCCTTCCTCTGCAAGTACCCTATCGACTACAATTTCTATGTCATGGATCTTGTAACGGTCTACTTGCATTTTAGGCTCCACCTCAACTATCTCTCCATCTATCCTGACTTTTGAGTACCCCATTTTACGAACTTGCTCAAACAATTCCCGGTAATGGCCTTTCCTGCTTTTTACTACTGGTGCCAGAATGGATAGCTTCTTGTCTAGAAAAATATTGAAAATCTGACCCACAATCTGGTCTTCTGTCTGCCGAACCATCTTTTCACCAGAAAGGTAAGAGTAAGCCTCCCCTGATCTGGCAAATAAAAGGCGCATAAAATCATAAATTTCAGTAACTGTCCCTACAGTGGATCGGGGATTCTTTGAGGTGGTTTTTTGCTCGATAGATATTACTGGTGAAAGCCCATTGATTTTGTCTACATCAGGCCTTTCCATACCACCCAAAAAGGACCGTGCATAAGCAGAAAAGCTTTCCATATAACGCCTTTGGCCTTCAGCATAAATGGTATCAAATGCCAGGGAACTTTTGCCACTGCCACTCAATCCCGTAATGACCACCAATTTATTCCTGGGTAAGGTAAGATCGAGGTTCTTAAGGTTATGCTCTCTGGCCCCATATATTTCAATATGCTCTTGAGAAGGTTGATTTTCTGCTGACATTGGATAGATTTTCGCTTGTATTGGTTTAACCTGAATTAGGTATTTACTATTCTAATTAGTGCTAAATTTATTGGGATAGCACAAGACATTTCTTGCGTTTTTCGACTTTGAAAACGCCGAATGGTAGTCTATAAATCACAAGACTCCATAACTTATTATAATCCCGTTGCATCTTCTGGTTTTAATTCAATCACACAATAAGCTCGACTAAAAAGAACATAAATAGGGTAAACCAAAAACAAGACAAATGGTTCATTTTTCAGCAAAGGATCTACTTGGTTGCCTTCTCGCGTAGGTCTTGCTCCGTGTCGCCTGTAATTGTTGATTTCAGTCCACTCAATATCAAGTTCCACCAATAATGGAAAATAAACTTGTGTTTCTCTCTCAGAAAATACACCTCTCCTTTCCGAAGGTCTCCTGATTTTTGTGGGTTATGCGTCCTGATCACAAGCTTATTGGCCAGAAAGGCTCCAATGTCTCTAATAACATTGCTGTTTCGCTTATAATTTTTATCTAGAATTTCTATTTTCAAATCGGAATATCTTGCGACAACGTCCCCAGTACCATCAAGGTCATTTGCCACGATATTAAAGTAAAGGTTGTCTAATTTTCCTTGCTTTAGTGCCATCCGTGTAGCCGGCATGATCATGTTGTTAAGAAGAGTCAAATCCATTTGGCCTATATTTCCCTCTAGTAAAAATTTTCCCTCCTTGTCATTGATCAGATAATCTGCTTGCATATCAATCTGCCCCTCGCCCATTAACCTTCCTTTAGCAGTAATTCTTAGGGTATCATTTTGTGAAAGCTTTTCCGCATAGTTGGTGAACCCCAAGATCTCACCATTGACATGATCGAAAAATATCTTTCCCGAAGAAAGGGCTTTGGTGTCTGGCCGCTCCTGATAGGTAATGGTGGTGTTCTCAAAGTTAATCGCCTTCAACCATATACTTTTTGGCAATCCAATAATAATGTCATGGATCATTTTAGGCCTTTTTGAGGTGTCCTCCACTTTCCTTTTGTCCCTGAAAACCTCCAGTTCCAAATGTTCCAATTGCACATTGTCTGCTGCAATTTTGCCCTGCCTAAAATAGGATTGAAAATCCATCCCGGAAATTTCCAGTCTTGCATTGGTAAACTCCATCCAATTGGTCTCCTTTTCAAACCGATTGATATAGGAATATTTGCGCAATTTGTTTTTAAAAGCCGCCTTTTCAATGCTCAATTTCTGTTCCGTTGTATTAAAAGATAAATCATTGGCTTCCACTACATTTATATAGTCATTGACATGAAGCTGAACCTCCCCCAAATAACCCTCAATACTATTAACTGAAAATAGGGCCTCCTGACTTTCAAGGTCCTGATTACTAAGGGTAAACCCATCTGCAAAAATAAATAGGTCATTTATCAACAACCTGGTGGAATCTGTTTCACTGTCTCTATTTACAAAAGAAGCTTTATTGATTCGAAAATGATTGAGTCCAATCATCTTGTAGTTTTCTCCTTGATTTCCATTGTCCTGCCCCATCTTATCGGCAATTTCCTCCAGATCTGGGGTTATGGTCTCCAATACCACATCCGCGATATAGGCAGAGTCTAGTTGAATGCTATTGTAAAACAAAAAATCTACCCACCGAAAACCTGTCAGGCTGGCTTCCTTGAAAGACAGGTTAAATTTGATTTTATCCTCTTCCATCAATTCCTTGCCAGGATAAATATTTACCGAGTCCATTTTTAAAAATGTACCCTGGTAATTATAATCCAGTCTAATTTTACCAAAATTGACCTCATGCCCTGCAAATTCGCTGGTACGGACGATCATGTTACTAACAATACGCTCGGCATTATTATTGAGATAGTTATTAACCAACACCGGTAACAAGTAAAAAAAACCAAGCAAAACTAGCCCAATGATAAAGGTAATAATGACAGGTCTTTTCATAAGAAGGGATTTTTTACCTATCAAGGTAATCATAAAAGCCAATTGCTTAACAAAAAAAATTTACAAGGGCAATTTTATGATATAGGAACTACCTTTTCGTACATTAAGTTTAGTATTGATTAACCAGGGGTTATAAATTTTAACCTCCTTATAATTGCTCTTTTGTTTAATGGCCCATTTCGCAAGATTGTCAATGCTTTCACTGACTTTTATTTCCCTAAGTGGCGGTAAAGCGTACAAGTCTTCATTTTGAAGTTCAAAACCATATTTACTTTGATTTTCAAATATTTCCTTCATCGCAAGGATTCTAAAAATGTACCTACTGGTTTCTTCATTAAGATATAGGTCATAATAATCAGGACTGAGTTGCTGGTTTTTCCTTCTTGCGATGCCTGCCATTCCCATATTATAGCTGGCAGCTACACTGGTCCAATTTCCAAATTTACCATAGGCAGCACGAATATATTTACAGGCAGCTACCGTGGATTTTTCAAAATGGTACCTTTCATCCACATCCCGATTAACCTGCAAACTAAAATCTCCAGCAGTTCCCCTCATAAATTGCCAGAAACCTTTTGCCCCGGCTGGAGAAGTGACATTTAATAAGCCTGACTCAATGACGGCCACGTACTTAAAATCGTCAGGAATACCATTTTCTTTTAAGGTCTGTTCGATAAAAGGAAAATACTTACCTGCTCTCTTGAGCATCAGCAAGGCATTTGACTCCCAATAGGCGTTGACATAAATTTCCCTCTCATACCTTTCGAATACATCAGGCTGATCAATAGGTGCTTTTTCACCTGCAAACTCGGGCTTATCGGGAAGGTCAAAAATGCGTACCCGAGGATTAGTTCTCGTCTTCCCTGCTCGCAATTCGGCAACTGCTCCCTCCTTTGCTTTTAACTCTGGCTTTTCCTCCTTGCTTTGAAAAAGCAAATAGCCGATGATTACGAACTGCAACGCAACAAGGAAATACAGGTTATAGGTGTGCTTTTTTTTCAATGACTTAATAATTTGGGGACAAAAGATACTTTTTATAAAAATCGTCTATGGCGCCTACTGCATCATCTGCGGAGTCTACAAGGACAAAAAGATCGAGGTCTTCTTTATTGATATTGGCAAAGGATTCCAACATGGTGGTCTTGATCCATTCAATCAATCCTTCCCAGTAAGCCTTGCCTACAAGGACAATCGGAAAACGCCCGATCTTTTTGGTTTGGATAAGGGTCAAAGCTTCAAACAATTCATCCATCGTCCCAAAACCTCCCGGCAAAACGATAAAACCCTGAGAATATTTGGTAAACATTACCTTACGGACAAAAAAGTAATCAAAGGTAATCAGTTTGTCAGTGTCTATATAAATATTATTGAATTGCTCAAAAGGCAAGACGATATTCAAACCTACAGACTTTCCTTTTTCTGAATGAGCCCCTTTATTTCCTGCTTCCATGATCCCAGGGCCACCTCCTGTAATCACCCCATAGCCATGTCTAACAAGCTTGGCAGCAATGGCCTCAGCTTTATGATAATTATGGTGATCTGAATTTGTTCTGGCAGATCCGAAAATAGAAACACATGGCCCTATTTTGGCGAGCTTTTCAAAGCCCTCCACAAATTCACCAATGACTTTAAATATTACCCAGGAATCTGCACTCTTAATTTCCGCCCAGTCTTTTTCCTTAAAAGCCCTTCTTATTTTATCCTCCTCTTTACCTTCGTCCATTTTTAACCTATCAAAAACATTACAACTAAAATAAAACTAATAATTTTTTCCTAATGTAAACGATCCAAATAGAGCAAACAAACGACTTTTATACAAAAAATGAAAATCTTTTCATTAAAACAACAATTTTAAAATGCCCAGCCATTAGATTTAAGAATATTTTCCCTTATTTAAGGCATGGAATCAATTTATCATGCTGACTTTTGGCCATTTGCCATTCTATTGTCAAGTATTGCGCTGGTCGTAGCTTTGATTTCCAGGTTGAAGTTTCACCCTTTTATCGCCTTGGTAATTGCTGCTGTCTATGTTGGCCTTTTGACACCAGACCTAATGGAGAGCAAAGGCATCAATGCTGCTCTCGATGAACCCATGATTGCTTTTGGTGTAATGGCAGGGAAAATAGCCTGGGTGATTGCCTTGGCGGCCATTATAGGCACTGCCATGCTGGAAAGTGGTGCAGCAGAGAAAATCGTTACCCAGTTGCTTAATAAACTGGGAGAAAAACAGGCTGCTCTGGCTCTGCTTATTGCTGCATTTCTGCTCTCTATCCCTGTTTTCTTAGACACCGTTTTTTTCCTCCTTATACCTTTGGGTATTAGCCTGGCCCTCAAAACAGGTAAAAATTATATCCTTTATGTAATGGCCATTGGCGGTGGTGCTGCCATCACCCATAGTATCGTCCCTCCTACTCCTGGCCCACTAATCATGGCAGAAAGCCTGGGGATAGAGCTGGGTACGGTGATATTATCCGGGATAATTTTGGGTATTGTACCCGCCATTTTGGTTTTGGTCGTTGGAAAAAGAATCAATAAGAGAATAAAAATACCCATCAGAATAACATTACCGATCAATGCTGGGGATGCCTCTCAGATATCTTTGACCTGGGCGCTGGCTCCTATCGTTTTACCCATTGTAATGATAGGCTCAGGGACGATGGTTCAGGCCATTACGGGGCATGTTCCTGAATGGTTGGTTTTTATCGGTAATAAAAATTTAGCAATGGCTACCGGAGCAGGTGCAGCTTTGTTTTTGTGGGCCAAATCTGAAAAACTAGCGTCCAAGGAACTGTGGCCTAAAATAGGCAAACCTTTGGAAATAGGAGGTATAATTATCCTTATTACCAGCGCAGGCGGGGCTTATGGTGCCATGATCAATAATAGTGGCATTGGACAGGCCATCAAGGTAGCCACAGAAAATTTTCACTTGCACTACATTCCCTTGGCGTGGCTGATTGCCGCAGTATTAAAAACCGCTCAAGGATCAGGGACTGTAGCCATGATTTCCAGCGTAGCAATTATGTCTGCACTTATCGGAGACGGACAGACCCTGGGTTTTCATCCTGTATACCTGCTAATGGCCATGGGCTTTGGCTCCCTATTCATTTCCTGGATGAATGACAGCGCTTTTTGGGTAGTGGCAAGAATGAGTGGCCTCACAGAAAAAGAAGCCCTAAAAACATGGACCTACCTACTGGCTGTAATTTCCCTGGTAGGAATGGCGCAGGTATGGTTGCTGTCTTGGATATTCCCTTTTGTATAACCAAAAACTCAAATAAATGAATGTACTGATCATAGGAGGAGGAGGATTTATCGGTAGCCGACTGGCTACGGAATGGCTCCACCAACACCCTAAATCCAAAGGGAAAATAACGTTGGTTGACCAAGCGTTTTCTGACAACATCAAAAACAATCCGGGATTTGAATGTATTGCAGGGGATTTTAGCGATCCCTCGCTAATTGATCCTCTCTTAGAGAAGAAACCTGAACTGATATTTCACCTGGCAGCGGTGGTCAGTGGTGAAGCAGAAAAAAACTTTGACTTGGGAATGCAGGTAAACTTATACGGCTCCCTGCACCTTCTAGAAAAATGCAGGCAACTGGCTTACTGCCCAAAAGTAGTATTTGCAAGTTCCTGTGGAATCTTTGGTGGTGATGTGAACCAAGTACTCACTGAGGAAACCGCGCCTAAACCCAAAAGCTCCTATGGCACTCAAAAAGCCATGGTAGATTTACTGATGAATGATTTCAGCCGCCGAGGATTTGTTGATGCCAGGTGCTTGAGACTTCCAACCATCACCGTTAGGCCAGGGAAACCAAATGCGGCCACCTCTTCCTTTTTAAGCAGCATTATCCGAGAACCTTTGAATGGGAAAGCAACGAGTTACCCTGTAGCTCCGGCTTCACCTTTCTGGATCTTGTCACCCAAACAAGTGGTGAAGAATTTTATTCATGCCGCCAATTTACCAGCCAAAGCTATTGGGGATGACCGTACGATCAATCTCCCTGGCATAACTGTAAGCGTACAGGAAATGATCGATTGTCTGGAGCTCGTCACACATAAAGGCATAACCGACCTTATCTCCTACGAACCGGATGCCTTTCTCCAAAGCATTGTCTTGACCTGGCCTCCGCATTTCGATACCAAAAAGGCAGATGCGCTTGGTTTCACTGCCGATAAAAACACTACAGAAATCATTACCAATTATATTCAGGAAGAGCACATACAGGTACCCGAAAAATAAGCCCAATTTATGACGACTACAGTAAAAACTGCGCTAATCACTGGAGCAGGTTCAGGTATAGGAAGAGCCGTGGCACAAGCCCTGGCCAAGGACAATTGGACACTGGTATTGACTGGGAGAAGGAAAAAACCGCTGGAGGAAACCGCCAAAATCTGTGAAAAAGATGATATTTTGATTTTCCCTACTGACATCACTTCCCCTAAAAGTGTGAAAGCTTTGTTTGATAAAATCAAGGAAAAGTTCGGTCGCTTGGACCTACTTTTTAACAATGCCGGAATTAATGCGCCTGCTGTTCCATTGGAAGACTTGAGTTATGAAGATTGGAAAAGGGTAATAGACACCAATCTTACAGGAGCGTTTCTCTGTACGCAACAAGCCTTTAAATTAATGAAGGCCCAAGAGCCTAATGGTGGCCGTATCATAAACAATGGCTCTATCTCAGCCCATGCTCCCCGGCCATTGTCCGTGGCCTACACTGCAAGTAAACATGCCGTCACCGGTCTAACCCAATCCACTATTCTTGATGGAAGAGATCAAAACATTACCTGCAGTCAGATAGACATTGGCAATGCCAAAAGTGACATGACCAAAAAAATGGAAGAAGGCACCCTACAAGCAGATGGCTCCCGAAAAGTAGAGCCCACCATGGACGTCAATGAAATAGGAAGAGCCATTGTCTACATGGCCAGCTTGCCTCCTACTGCCAATATCCCCTTTATGACCATCATGGCCAATGGGATGCCTTATATTGGGAGGGGGTAAAATCATTAATATTATTGATGAATGGCCAATTATCATCCTTTATTTTATAATTTCAAATACATTTTTTTTCCAAGCCATTGAAAAAAGATCTTATACCTACTATATATCGGCAGCAAATCTAATTTGCTGCCATTAATTTGAAGAAATGATAAGTAAAGATTCGCTTCATTTAGACTGGATTACAAAAGTATCATCTGCAAATAGAAAGGCAGACAAGATTCTGGTTGAAAAAGTTATTAGAGCGCTATTGCTACTGGAAGGGCTGGGGAAGAAAAATTTGGCCCTACAAAGGTGGCGTATGAATTAACAATAATAGGCCAACCCTTACTGCCCCACTAGGATTGGCTAAGTAGGCAGAAGGCAACAGTAGCGATGTTAAAGCATCAATAAAGCAATTTTTTAAGCCTAATCCATCCAATTCCTACGGATATTTTCTCTGTTAAACCCGAATTCCATGACGTTGAAAAAGTAACGTTAAGTAGCAAACTTGAGTTGGCATCTTCCCAATGGTTTGGCTGCGAGTTTTATCCCTTTCCTGATTGTCTTGTTTGATGGATTTTTATTCTGGGCTACCTTCAGATAGGCTTTGCGGGCATTTTGCCGGTAGGTTCTTGGTTTCTTTCCCCCCTTCTTCCTGTGGTGAAGTACATCTATGATCTCTTCTGTGATCTCACGGGCTTTGCTCAGAAGGTGGTGATCGGGTAGGATAAGCGATATCTTGGGGACAGACTGTCGCATCATAGATGACATTGCCTCTGTTTTCGGGTTCTCCTTCGGGAGGATCATCACCGCTTTTATTCTTTCTGTTATTCTTTTCCTCTTTTTTGGCTGACCTTTCCATGGAAAACTCATGGATCTTTTCATTCATCTCGCCAAGGAGTTGCTGACCTAACCGCTTTCTGGTATCCACAAATAATGAAGGATCAAAAGGCGGTTCTTTGATATAGGAACTGTAGCCAAGAAAATACTGGAGATACATGTTTTCGGTAATCTGGAATACCGTTTCACGGTCGTCAAGATTGAGAATATGCTTGATGATTACCGCACCAATCAGTACACGTGGGTTAAGAGCAGGTCGTCCTGTCTGTTTTGGGGGATTACGTTTTTTGAATATGCCTACAAGATCATCCCAAGGTATCTGCGTGCTAAGCACAACCCAACGGTTATTCGGATTAAGCTGGTTGTAAAAAGGAGTCTCAAACCCGGAAAACGAAAGCTGGGTGGGGCCTAAATATTCGCTGCGTGGTGCACGCCTTTTGGAGTTCTTTTTCATAATCCCCTACACTTGAAACCTTTAAAATCGGAAAAAATCTCCTAAATACCCATAATTTTTGCAATTTTATGCTTTATCAGCAGACCCTAAATACTGTACAAATGAAACAGATTCGTAAAGGATACCATCTTTATCTTTTTAAGATCCTTAAAATGGTTAAACCTTTAACGTGATAGGGCTACTACCCATTAATGAATGGAAAT
>Ga0335398_10006479_pt1 | contig 14814 bp, 12 predicted proteins | sample BON03_FD_205742 | JGI IMG/M metagenome (GOLD analysis project Ga0335398, IMG submission 205742) | Freshwater microbial communities from Lake Bonney liftoff mats and glacier meltwater in Antarctica - BON-03 (spades assembly) (version 2) | ecosystem: Environmental > Aquatic > Freshwater > Ice >... | reverse complement strand
TCAGGAGTTTTGACAGTGGAAGTGGGGGTACGGGCTTCAATTCCCCCCTGTTTTCACTGTCTACACCCCCGATTTGTACCCCCGTTTGTTTTAGCTGTCAATAGTGCCGCTTAGTCCCCAATACAGCGTAACCTGTTGATTTTACAAAGAAAAATCCGCTAGGTGGTTATTCCTAGCGGCCTTTAAACAGGGGTTTGGTGGAGCTGGGGGGATTTGAACCCCCGTCCGCAAGCCTTTTTCGGGCAGATCTACATGTTTAGCGGTCTGATTTGAGTCTCGCCACCTGTGTCGCGCAGTCGCACGCTACCTAGGCCGCCAGCACCCTATTTTCTTGCCCCGGGTTAAGGTACCCAGCCCGAGGCCAGCCGATGAAATTATCTTTACAGCCTGGAACCCTTAACTTGCGCTAAGAACCCCTTGCCCAGCCCATCGGCCTGCTGTTGTAAAGCTCACTGGCAATTAAGCAGCGAGTGCGAAACGTTCGTCGTTTGCAGTTAGTTTTTTTGAATCAGTTTTACGAGCACACTCAGCTCGACATGCACCACACCGCGTCCGAACCCACGTCGAAACCAATGCAGCCCCAGACGAGTAGTCTAACCTAGAAACCGCAGTTGACCGCTTGCATCCGCTGGCAAGGCCGCATGGACGCTGACATTCGAGGCCACGAGCGCATTCACCTTGTGAGTGACAGCGCTACGCACCCGATTGAGCCGCTGCGGCCACGTCTGGGGGTGTTGCTGCGGTTTCTAGGTTTAAGCCATTCTCGGTAAATTCAATAGCTTCAACAGCGCTGCCGGGGATTCGATCGTGGCATCGGCCTTCCAGCCTGCGGTATCGACCGCTGTACCAAGGTAACCATAGGCTGCGGCGATAGTGGGCATACCGGCGGCGCGGCCTGCGACGATGTCGCGTTCGTCATCGCCAACATACACACATCGCGCAGGTGCGACAGCGAGCTGGCGTGCGGCTTCAAACAAGGGGGCGGGGTGGGGTTTTAAATGTGGCGTGGTGTCGCCACTGACGATGGATTGTGCGGTGTTGAACAAGGGCATGGCCTTGGTCAGCGGCAAGGTAAAGCGGGCCGACTTGTTGGTCACCACACCCCATTTGAGACCTGCTTTACTGAGCTGTTGTATCAGCTCTGTAATGCCATCAAAGGCAAAAGTGCGCTCGGTCAAGCAAGCCTCGTAATTGATAAAAAATTCTTCTTTGAGAGCCTCGAAATCCGCGTCTTCAGGCGTGAGGCCAAAAGCGATCCCAATCATGCCTCGCGCCCCCGCACCCGCCATGGGCCGATAGTGCGCAAACGGCAGTGACGCGAGACCGCGATCAGTACGCATTTTGTCGGCTGCTGCGCCCAGGTCGGGTGCGCTGTCTATCAGGGTGCCGTCTAGGTCGAACAGCACGGCATCTATGTTGGTGAACATCCGGATTTCAGCCTTGACTCTTGAGGGTCGAAAACATGTAGTTGACGCTGGTGTCTGCATCAAGCCAGTAGTGCCGAGTTAAGGGGTTGTATTGCAGACCCCTGGTTTGTTGCAAGGCTAGCCCGGTTGCGCGGCAATAGCCAGCCAGTTCGCTGGGTTTGATGAACTTGGCGTATTCGTGTGTGCCGCGCGGCAGCAGTCTCAAAACGTATTCAGCTCCAACAATCGCAAACATGAAGGCCTTGGCGTTGCGGTTGATGGTGGAAAAAAAGACATGTCCACCGGGTTTAACCAGCGCTGCGCAGGCTTTGACGATGGACGACGGATCGGGGACGTGCTCCAGCATTTCCATGCAGGTCACCACATCAAAGCTGGCGGGTTGCTCCAGCGCGAGGGTTTCAGCGCTGATTTCCTGGTATTGCACGCCTTCAGTCTGGGCTTCGAGCGCGTGAAGTTGTGCTACTTTCAAGGCCTTGGTGGCTAGGTCAATCCCCAGCACATCGGCACCTTTGCGCGCCATCGCATCGGCCAATATACCGCCGCCGCACCCCACATCCAGCACGCGTTTGCCGTGTAGAGGCACCAGACTCTCAATCCAGGCCAGGCGTAGCGGATTGATCTGATGCAAAGGCCGGAACTCACTCTCCAAATCCCACCAGCGATGGGCTAGGTCAGAGAATTTGGCCAGCTCGGCGGGGTCGAAATTGGTAGTGGTGGACATTGTTTGATTATCGCCCGGGCATAAAAAAACCGCGCCGTAACGCGGTTTTTTGAAGTAGTCCGATAGGATTACTTGTTGGCGCGTGTACCAACAACTTCGATTTCCACACGACGGTTTTTAGCCCGACCTTCTCTGGTCTTGTTGTCAGCAACTGGCTGTTTCTCGCCTTTTCCTTCGGTGTAAACACGGTTTTTCTCGATGCCCTTGGACACCAGATAAGCCTTCACTGCTTCAGAGCGCTTGACCGACAACTTCTGGTTGTAGCTATCGCTGCCGACCGAGTCGGTGTGACCCACAGCAATGATGACTTCCAGGTTGATGTCCTTGATCTTGCCAATCAAGTCATCCAACTTGGCTTTACCTTCTGGCTTGAGGACAGACTTATCAAAGGCAAAGAACGCATCTGAGGCATAGGTGACTTTGGTTGCCACGGTAGCAGCTTTCGGTGCAAGAGCAGGAGCAGCTTTAGGAGCAGGAGCAGGAGCAGGAGCAGGAGCAGGAGCAGGAGCAGGAGCAGGAGCAGGAGCAGGAGCAGGAGCAGCTTTAGGTGCAGGAGCAGGAGCAGGAGCAGCTTTAGGTGCAGGTGCAGGTGCAGCTTTAGCCGCCACTATCGCGCCATCGCAACCAGGGGCAGCGGTAGCAGGTGTCCAGTTGGCATCGCGCCAGCAGTACTCATTGGTGCCGTTTTTCCACTGCAGTTCGCCGGAACCGTTTTTCCAGTTGTCGTTAGTTTGTGCACCGGCGGCGGTAACAATCGCTGCGGAAGCAAACAACATTGCCATTTTGTTGAGTTTATTCATGGTTCTCCTCTAGAGAAAAGCCGCAGACTGGCTGCGATTGATAAGTTATACGCCCTGAATGACTACCACTCAAAGCGTTACAACTATTGTGCCACAGCCGCTTGAAGACACAACCCACCATAGCGCTCGTCCTACACAGGCATCAGAATCTTTAGTGTTTGTTGCTACTCCGCCACAATCGGAACACCTTAAACTCAGGCCTTAAAATCAGCGATCTGCCCAGAGCAGACCGCTACAAATTTCACCCAGGCCTCTTCAATGACCCAGTTTGCAAAAGAAACCCTGCCCATCAGTCTAGTAGAAGAAATGCGCCGGAGCTACCTTGATTACGCGATGAGCGTGATTGTCGGTCGGGCCCTGCCCGATGCCAGAGACGGACTTAAACCAGTTCACAGACGCGTGCTGTTTGCCATGCATGAGCTGAACAACGACTGGAATCGCCCCTACAAAAAATCGGCCCGTATTGTGGGCGACGTGATTGGCAAATATCACCCGCATGGTGATAGCGCGGTCTACGAAACGATCGTCCGCATGGCGCAGGATTTTTCGCTTCGACACATGCTGGTTGACGGCCAGGGAAACTTCGGTTCCGTCGATGGTGACAACGCGGCAGCCATGCGTTACACCGAAATCCGGATGTCCAAGATTGCACACGAACTGCTTGCTGATCTGGACAAGGAAACTGTGGATTTTGGCCCCAACTACGACGCTAGCGAGCATGAACCGCTGGTCATGCCGGCCAGATTTCCGAACCTGCTGGTCAATGGTTCGTCGGGGATTGCCGTCGGCATGGCGACCAACATTCCGCCGCACAACTTGAACGAATCGATTGATGCCTGCATACACCTTCTTAAAAATCCCGAGGCATCCATCGATGAGCTGATGGAAATCATTCCGGCACCAGACTTTCCAACAGCTGGCATTATTTACGGTATCAACGGAGTCAAGGACGGCTATCGCACCGGACGCGGCAAGGTGGTGATGCGTGCCAAGTGCCATTTTGAAGACATCGACAAAGGCCAGCGCCAGTCCATCATCGTTGACGAGCTCCCCTACCAAGTGAATAAAAAGACGCTTCAGGAGCGTATGGCCGAGTTGGTGCACGAAAAGAAAATCGAAGGCATCAGCCACATCCAGGACGAAAGCGACAAGTCCGGAATGCGGCTGGTGATTGAACTCAAGCGCGGGGAAGTGCCAGAGGTGGTGCTGAACAACCTGTACAAGCAGACCCAGTTGCAGGACACCTTCGGCATCAACATGGTGGCGCTGATCAATGGCCAACCCAAGCTGTGCAACCTGAAGGATTTGATTCAGGTGTTTTTGTCGCACCGTCGGGAAGTTGTCACGCGGCGCACCGTGTTCACACTGCGCAAGGCGCGTGAACGTGGTCATGTACTGGAAGGCCTTGCCGTTGCACTGGCCAACATTGATGAGTTCATCGCCATCATCCGCAACGCCCCCACGCCGCCCGTTGCAAAAGCCGAGCTGATGACAAGACAGTGGGACAGCCAACTGGTTCGGGAAATGCTGACTCGCGCCCGAACCGATGGTGGCGTGGTCAACGCCGATGACTACCGACCAGACGGGCTTGAAAAGCTCTACGGCATGGGCAGTGATGGCCTGTATCGGTTGTCAGACACCCAGGCGCAAGAAATTTTGCAAATGCGCCTGGCCCGCCTGACCGGCCTTGAGCAAGACAAAATTGTGGCCGAATACAAAGAAGTCATGGCAGAAATTGACGACCTGCTTGATATTTTGGCCAAACCAGAGCGTGTGTCCGTCATCATCGGCGAAGAGCTTTCAACCATCCGCCAGGAATTTGGCCAAACCAAACTGGGCGCGCGCCGTAGCCAGATCGAACACAGCTCGTTTGACCTGAGCACCGAAGACTTGATTACCCCGACCGACATGGTGGTGACGCTTTCGCACACCGGCTACATCAAAAGCCAGCCGCTGTCGGAATACCGCGCGCAAAAACGCGGTGGACGCGGCAAGCAGGCCACAGCCACCAAAGAAGACGACTGGGTTGACCAGCTCTTCATCGCCAACACACACGACTACATCCTGTGCTTTTCCAACCGTGGACGGCTGTACTGGCTCAAGGTATGGGAAGTACCGGCGGGCTCGCGCGGCTCGCGCGGCAGGCCCATTGTCAACATGTTCCCGTTGCAAGAGGGTGAAAAAATCAACGTTGTATTGGCACTTACCGGTGAAAAGCGCAGCTTCCCGGCAAACCAGTATGTGTTCATGGCGACATCCATGGGCACGGTGAAAAAGACGGCTCTGGATGAATTCAACAATCCACGCAAAGGCGGCATCATCGCCATCAATCTCGACGCTGGCGACTACCTGATTGGCGCCGCCCTCACCGATGGCAAACACGATGTCATGCTGTTCAGCGATGGTGGCAAGGCGGTCCGCTTTGATGAGGAAGACGTTCGCCCGCTAGGCCGCAATGCAAGGGGCGTACGCGGCATGTCGCTGGAAGCCGGACAAAGCGTTATCGCCATGCTGGTAGCGGAAGACGAGCAGCAAAGTGTGCTGACCGCCACCCAAAACGGCTATGGCAAACGCACCTCCATTACCGAGTACACGCGCCATGGCCGCGGCACCAAGGGCATGATCGCCATTCAGCAGAGTGAACGCAACGGCAAGGTTGTTGCTGCGACGCTGGTTCACGCTGACGATGAAATCATGCTGATTACCGACACGGGTGTGCTGGTGCGAACCCGTGTCAGCGAAATCCGCGAGATGGGCAGAGCTACACAAGGCGTAACACTCATCGGACTTGACGAAGGCTCAGAATTGAGCGGCTTGCAGCGCATCGTTGAAAACGACGCTGCGCTCGACGAGAGCAACCCGCCCTCCGAATCACCCACCCAAAACCCGGAAAGCAAGGAATGACCTTGAACCTCGCCGACCTGCGCATGAAGATTGATGCCATAGATCAGGAGTTGCTGAGCCTGCTGAATCGCCGTGCGCGTGTTGCCGAACAGGTTGGAGAAGTCAAAAAACGTGAAGGCTCAGCGTTTTTCAGACCCGACCGCGTTGCCAAAGTGATTGAGAAAATCCAGCAGGCCAATACCGGCCCGCTCAAAAACCAGCACGTGGCCGCCGTGTGGCGCGAAATCATGTCGGCCTGCCTGGCTCTTGAAGCGCCCGTACGTGTCGCCTATCTGGGTCCTGCCGGCACCTTTAGCGAACAGGCGGCATTGCAGTTTTTTGGAGCCAGTATTGAGCAGGTTCCCTGTGCCAGTTTTGATGAGGTGTTTCGCGCAACGGCTTCTGGCAGCGCACATTACGGCGTCGTACCGGTTGAAAACTCCACCGAAGGTGTGGTCTCCCGATCACTCGATCTGTTCCTGACATCGCCTTTGCACATCGTTGGCGAACTCAGCTTGATGGTCAGGCACAACCTGCTGCGCCTGTCAGACTCTATGGATGGTATTGAATCAGTTTACGCCCATCCGCAAGCGCTGGCGCAATGCCATGGCTGGCTGACCAGCCATCTGCCGAGTGCCACGCGGCACGCGGCATCCAGCAATGCAGAAGGCGCGCGGCTGGCTGCCACAAATCCGGCCTGGGCAGCTATCGCCAGCGAGCGTGCCGGTACACAATTTGGCCTGCATACAGTCGCACCTGGCATTCAGGATGAAGCCTTTAATCGCACACGCTTTGTGCTGGTATGCCTGCCGCAAACCCTGCCACCGCCGCCCCCATCCGGCAATGACTGCATCAGCTTGGTGGTGTCGGTCACCAACCGGCCCGGTGCCGTACACGACATTCTGGCGCCGCTCAAAAATCATGGTGTTTCGATGACACGCTTCGAGTCACGCCCGGCCCGCTCCGGCCAGTGGGAATATTATTTTTACATTGATTTGCAGGGCCATCCGTCACAACCTCACGTCAGCGCTGCCTTGGCAGAGCTACAGCAACTCTGCGCTTTTTACAAGGTGCTGGGCATCTACCCGATTCATGTTTGAACAATTGGGCCTTATCGGTTGCGGGCTAATGGGCGGCTCATTTGCGCTCGCGCTCAAGCGCGCGGGTCTGGTCAAACGCGTCGTGGGCTACAGCAAATCGCCGTCCACCACCGAACGCGCACGCCTGATGGGTGTGATTGATGTGGAGGCCCCATCAGCGTTGCTGGCCGTATCGGGTGCAGACATTGTGCTGCTGGCAGTACCCGTGTCGGCAACCGAAGCTAGCTTCAAGTCCATCCAGCATCTCATCACACCAAATACTTTGGTAATGGACGTTGGCTCGACCAAGCGTGATGTGGTCGATGCAGCGCGCCGCGTGCTGCGCGATCATCTGGGCTGTTTTGTGCCAGCCCACCCGATCACCGGCAAAGAGGTCTCTGGCATTGAACATGCGGATGCCGATTTGTACACCGGCCAGCAGGTCATCCTCACCCCGATTGAACGCACCTTCAGCGTACAGTTACAAAAAGCAGTCGATCTCTGGACAGCCCTTGGCTGCGATGTCATCAAAATGTCGCCGCAGGCGCACGATGCGGCCTATGCAGCGGTAAGCCACTTGCCGCACCTGATTGCTTTCGCACTGATCAATGGCATCGTTGGCCAGTCTCGCGGGAAAGAACACCTCTCGCTAGCAGGCCCAGGGTTTCGGGATTTCAGCCGGATTGCCGCGAGTGATCCAAAAATGTGGCGCGATGTGCTGCTTGCCAATCGGGAAGAGTTGCTCGAGCAGTCAAAAATATTCCAGCAAGCCCTACAGTCGCTGGAAAAGCTGATTACCAGCGGCGACGGCGATGCGCTTGAAAACCTGATCCAGCAGGCCAGCAAAACCAGTGCCAACCGTTCCAACTGGCGCATTGCCAGCCCCAAGTCGAATAAGTAAGGGCACCATGTTCGACGTTGCGTATCTAGACATCCCGCCATTGGCCACAGCGGGCGGCAAAGTTCTTTTGCCGGGCTCCAAAAGCATTTCCAATCGCGTCTTGTTGCTGGCAGCTTTAAGCCACGGAAAAACCACGCTCCATGATCTGCTGGCATCTGATGACACCGCCGTCATGCTGGAGGCGCTTGAGCAGTTGGGCTGCAGCATTGAAAAAGACGCTGCCCGTGTCACCATTGGCGGTCTGGGTGGGCAAATGGGCAACACCAAAGCTGCGCTTTTCATGGGCAACGCAGGCACTGCCATGCGGCCCCTGACAGCCGCATTGGCGCTGCTGGCGCTATCGGGCGGTGAAGGCGGTGAAGGCGGTAAAGGTGGTGAGTTTGAACTGTCTGGCGTGGCGCGTATGCATGAGCGCCCGATTGGTGATCTGGTGGATGCCTTGCGGCAGCTAGGCTGCGGCATTGACTACCTTGGCAACCAAGGTTTCCCGCCGCTTCGGCTCTACGCTGGTCACTTCAAGCTCGACGCACCCATCAAGGTCCGTGGTGATGTGTCAAGCCAGTTTCTAACTGCACTGCTGATGGCATTGCCGCTGGTTGCAAAAAGCGACATCTGCATCGAAGTTGTAGGCGAGCTGATCTCCAAACCCTATATCGAAATCACGCTCAACCTGCTCAGACGTTTTGGCATTGATGTCCAGCGTCCCCTTGGCGCAGATAACTGGCAGAAATTTGTCATTCCGGCAGGCAGCCAGTACCAGTCCCCTAGCAGCATTCACGTAGAAGCCGATGCCTCGTCTGCCAGCTATTTCATAGCGCTTGGCGCAATTGCTGCGGGTTCCGCTGACTCCTTGGATTCCTTCGTCCGGGCTGAGATTGAAATCCTGGGCGTAGGCGAAAACTCGATTCAAGGCGACATACGCTTTATTGAAGCGGCTCGCATGATGGGTGCACAGATAAGCACCAGCCACAACAGCTTGCGAATTACCCGAGGTGCATGGCCGCTCAAGGCGATTGATCTGGACTGCAACCACATCCCGGACGCAGCCATGACACTCGCCGTGATGGCGCTTTACGCTGAAGGCACCACGGTGTTGCGCAATATCGCGAGCTGGCGCGTCAAGGAGACCGATCGCATTGCGGCAATGGCCTGCGAGTTACGAAAACTTGGCGCGATAGTTGAGGAAGGAAACGACTACCTCACGATCACAGCGCCGACAAAGTGGCAAACCAGCGCCATCCACACCTACGACGACCACCGCATCGCCATGTGCTTTTCGCTGGCAGCGTTTAATCCAGCGCGGTTGCCGATACGCATTCTGGATCCCAAGTGCGTGGCCAAGACTTTTCCGGACTATTTCGAAGCCTTGTTCGCCATGACCCAAGCCCGGACTGTAGACATTCCGGTCATCTGCATTGACGGCCCGACGGCTTCCGGCAAAGGCACGCTGGCCGCCCTGTGCGCACACCGGCTGGGCTACCATTACCTCGACTCTGGTGCCTTGTACCGCTTGAGTGCCTATGCCGCAGCGCAAGCCGGGATTTCACTGGATGACGGCGACGGGGTAGCCCGCATTGCACGAAATCTTCCGGTCCGCTTTCAGGGCGGTCGGATTTTTCTCGCCGGCACGGACGTGTCCGATGCCATTCGTTGCGAAGCAGCAGGTATGGCAGCTTCGACCGTATCCGCTCACCTCCAGGTGCGCGACGCGCTGATGGCGTTACAACGCAACTTTCGGGCCTTACCCGGTCTGGTCGCAGATGGCCGCGATATGGGCAGCGTTGTTTTCCCCGATGCAGCACTAAAAATTTACCTGACCGCCAGCAGCACCCAGCGCGCCCAGCGCCGCCATAAGCAGTTGATTTCAAAGGGAAATTCAGCTACACTTTCGCACGTTCAGCAAGATTTAGAGGCTCGGGATGCGCGCGATATGTCGCGAAAAGCAGCCCCTTTAAAACCTGCTGATGATGCCGTGCTGTTAGACAACTCCTATCTTTCGATTGAAAAGTCGCTGGATCAGGTGATTGACTGGTGGCAGGGCAAACGGCCCTTCTGATCCCCATCCGCGCCTTCACGGCGCATTGGTCGGCAGGTTTTTAACGCAACCCGCAGCTTTCAAAAGCTGCCTACAAAACCGCAAGCAGAATCAAAAGGGTACTTTTAGAAACTCAGATTTTCGGGATGAAGTGCAAGGCGCCCGGCGCGCAGCAACCGGAACGTACTTCAGGTACGTGAGGATTGCGAGCACCGCGCAACGCAGCAATTCGCCCGAAAAATGAATTTATAGAAGTGCCCAAAACTTTTAGCAATTCCGCTAAATGAACCCCGCTATGTGGACCAGGAAAATCAATGTCTGAATCTTTTGCCGATCTATTCAACGAATCACTCCAGCGCTCTGAAATGCGCACCGGTGAAGTCATCACCGCTGAAGTTGTACGCATCGACCACAACCACGTTGTCGTCAATGCCGGACTCAAATCTGAGGCCTATATTCCCCTCGAAGAATTCAAAAACGACCAGGGCGAACTTGAAGTCCAGGTTGGCGACTTTGTGTCCGTGGCCATCGACTCGGTCGAAAACGGCTACGGCGACACCCTGCTGAGCCGCGACAAGGCCAAGCGCCTAGCTTCCTGGATGAGCCTGGAAAAATCCCTGGAATCCGGCGAATTCGTCACCGGCCAGACCAGTGGCAAAGTCAAGGGTGGCCTGACCGTCCTCGTCAACGGCATCCGCGCTTTCCTGCCCGGTTCCCTCATCGACACCCGCCCCATCAAGGACTTGTCTCCCTACGAGAACAAGACCATGGAGTTCAAGGTCATCAAACTCGATCGCAAGCGTAACAACGTCGTGCTGTCACGCCGCGCAGTGGTCGAAGCCAGCATGGGTGAAGAACGCGCCAAGCTGATGGAAACTCTGAAAGAAGGCTCTGCCGTCAAGGGCATCGTCAAGAACATCACCGAATACGGTGCCTTCGTTGACCTGGGCGGCATTGATGGCCTACTGCACATCACCGACATGGCATGGCGCCGCGTGCGTCACCCGAGCGAAGTAGTGACGGCTGGTCAGGAAATCATCGCCAAGATCCTGAAGTTCGACACCGATAAAAATCGCGTGTCCTTGGGTCTGAAGCAGATGGGCGACGACCCATGGATGGGCGTGAACCGCCGCTACCCGCAAAGCACCCGCCTGTTTGGCAAGATCACCAACATTGCCGACTACGGCGCGTTTGTCGAACTCGAGCCGGGCATTGAAGGCCTGGTTCACGTGTCCGAGATGGACTGGACCAACAAGAACGTGGCCCCGAGCAAGCTCGTGAACCTCGGCGATGAAGTCGAAGTCATGGTCCTAGAAATCGACGAAGACAAACGCCGAATCAGCCTGGGTATGAAGCAGTGCAAGGCCAACCCATGGCAGGAGTTTGCCGTGGAAACCAAGCGCGGTGACCGCGTCAAAGGCCCGATCAAGTCGATCACCGACTTCGGCGTATTCGTTGGACTGGCTGCCGGTATCGACGGTCTGGTGCATTTGTCTGACCTCTCGTGGAACGAGCCCGGCGAAGCCGCTGTTCGCAACTACAAAAAGGGCCAGGAAGTTGAAGCGATTGTGCTGGCAGTTGATGTTGACCGCGAGCGTATCTCCCTGGGTATCAAGCAGCTTGACTCCGACCCGTTCACCACCTTCGTGTCGATCAACGACAAGGGCGCGATTGTGACCGGCAAGGTCAAAACAGTCGATGCCAAGGGTGCCGAAATCGATCTGGGCGAAGACATCATTGGCTACCTGCGTGCCAGTGAAATCAGCCGTGACCGTGTTGAAGACGCGCGCAACGTGCTGAAAGAAGGCGACGAAGTTTCCGCAGTCGTAGTCAACGTGGATCGCAAGACCCGCAACATCCAGCTGTCGGTCAAAGCCAAGGACAACGCCGACCAGCAAGAAGTCATGGCGACCCTGAGCCAGCAGTCGACACGCGAAAGCTCCGGCCTGACCAACCTTGGCGCACTGCTGCGCGCCAAGATGGATAACGAAAGCAAATAAGTTTGCGGGACAGACCAGATGACGCGGCATAGCCGCCCATCTGCTCTGTCCCCAAACTGATTAATCCCCGAATTAGTCCCCGACCCCGAATTCCTCCCTGCGCAAATGACCCGAAGCGACCTGATAGAAGATCTGGCCAACCGATTCGGCCAGCTCACACATCGCGATGCCGAGCACGCCGTCAAGACCATTCTTGATGCCGTCAGCGACGCGCTGGTGCGTGGCCACCGGATTGAAATTCGTGGTTTTGGGAGCTTTTCTGTCAACCGACGCCCGCCCCGCACGGGCCGCAACCCGCGTTCGGGTGAGAGTGTCGCAATTCCTGAAAAACGTGTTCCGCACTTCAAGCCAGGTAAGGCCTTGCGTGAAGCCGTGGATGCCCGTACCGTAGAACTGCTGGCGCCCAAGGTCAAATAGGGGCTTTCCCGCTATGGGCTGGCTACAATTACCGGACCACAAGGGGACCCTAGTGAAATACCTGATGTGGCTGCTTAAAGCAGCCATTTTTTTTACGCTCTTTGCTTTTGCGCTGAATAACCAGCAAGCTGTTGCTGTCCATTTCTTTTTTGGTACGCTCTGGAAAGCACCTTTGGTGCTGGTGGTGCTGGCTGCTTTTACTTGCGGCCTCGCGCTGGGCGTGCTGTTCATGATGCCGCGCTGGTGGAAGAAGCGCAAGGCAAGCCGCCTGAATTCAGCATCTGGCCAATACCCTTCTGCAAACTTGGGCTCCACATCAATTCCCCACCATGGACTTTGACTTCACTTGGCTCACCTGGATTTTGCTGGGTTTTCCCATCGCCTTCGGGCTCGGCTGGCTGGCATCGCGTGTTGACCTACGGCAACTGCGCCTTGAAAACCACCAGGCACCCAAAGCCTACTTCCGTGGTTTGAATTTCCTGCTCAACGAGCAGCAGGACCAAGCCATAGACGCATTTATTGAAGCCGTTCAAAACGACCCTGACACATCCGAGCTGCACTTCGCACTGGGCAACCTGTTTCGCAGACGTGGCGAATACGAACGTGCCGTGCGCGTACACGAGCACCTGATGTCGCGCGGCGATCTGGCACAGCCCGAACGTGACCGAGCGCAGCACGCATTGGCACTGGATTTTCTCAAGGCCGGCCTACTGGATCGCGCCGAGGCTGCATTACGTAAATTGGAGGGCACCAGCTATGAGGAAGAAGCCCGGCTGGCCCTGCTGTCTATCTACGAACGCTCACGCGACTGGCAGCACGCCACAGTTATTGCCAGCAAGCTCGACAGCGCCAGCCACGGCAGTTTCAGTGGCCGACAGGCGCATTACCTGTGCGAACAAGCCAGCGCCGCCAGCGCAGCCGGGGACTCAACCCAAGCGCTCGAAACCCTGCACCTCGCCTGCCGCACCGCTCCAGCTTCGGCACGTCCCCTGATTGATCTTGCCAAACTGAACAACCAGCGCGGCCAGCACCAGGCAGCGTTTGATGCAATTCTGAGACTCGAAAAAACAGCCCCACAAGCACTACCTCTGGCCGCCAGTTTGCTGGTACACATCGCACAAAATTCACAAAACCATGCCTTGCTGGCGCCTAGCATTGATCTGCTGAAAACGCACTACGCCCACGCACCCTCCGTCGACGTGATGCAGGCAATTGTCCAGCTCGACAAAGACCCTAACTCAAGCCGCCACTGGTACATCCAGCACCTTGAGCGTGAAGCATCACTGGTAGCTGCGTCGCTATGGATTGCGGGCGAAACCCTGGGGTCTGATCAAAACCACAAGCTGGTGCAACGCGCACTCGACCAGGCCACCAAACCCCTGCTGCGCTACCGCTGCGCCGCCTGCGGCTTTGAGGCCACCCAGCACTTCTGGCACTGCCCTGGCTGCCAGGCCTGGGACAGCTATCCGGCCCGGCGAATAGAAGAGTTATGAACGAGACATCCTCCGCAGCATCAGATCATCGGGTCATTCTGTGCATGAAATGGGGCACAAAATACGGCCCAGAGTATGTCAATCGCCTGTATGCCATGGTACGTCGCCATTTGAGCGGGAGTTTCCAGTTTGTCTGCCTGACTGACCGCCATGAGGGCATCCGAGCCGAAGTGCAATGCCTGCCCATCCCCGCGTTGAATTTACCCGATGGCTTGCCTGAGCGTGGCTGGAAAAAACTCACCACCTTTACCGCTGATTTACACGGCTTGCAAGGGACGGCGCTGTTTTTGGACCTGGACGTGGTGATCACCGACAGCATGGATGGCTTCTTTGAACACCCCGGCGAATTCCTCATCATTCACGATTGGAAACGTCCCTGGCGTGTCACCGGCAATTCCTCGGTGTACCGTTTCAAACTCGGCGCACATGCCGATGTCCTGACCGAGTTTCTGGCCACGCAAGAAAATGTGCGTAAAAATTTTCGCAACGAGCAGGCTTTTTTATCGGATGTTTTGCATAAGCAAGGACGCTTGCAATACTGGCCAGCCGAGTGGTGCCAAAGCTATAAATATCACTGCATTCCCGCATGGCCCAGCAACTATTGGCGCGACCCTTTCATCCCGGATAAAGCCCGCATCCTCATTTTTCACGGCGTGATCAACCCGCCCGACGCGCTGGCTGGACGCAGTAATCGTTTCTTGCGCGTGGTCAGACCTGCACGATGGATTGCAAAATACTGGCGCGAATAAGCTTGACCATGAAAACCACGGTCATCTGTGTCTGCTTGTGACATGAACGCCCCTCACCCTACAGACAGCTCGTCACAACAGGCCTTATCCAAGGTTACCGTCATTGTGGTCACCTACCACAGCGCCCATTGTTTGCCAGCATTGCACCCACTGTTGGCGCATTGCCCGCACCTGATTGTGTCGGACAACGGCAGCAGCGACGACACCCCTGAACAGGCGCAACAATTGTGGCCGCACGCCAAAGTACTGGCGCATGGGCGTAATTTGGGCTTTGGCGCGGCCAACAACCGCGCCTTGCAAACCGTTCAA
>Ga0335398_10006475_pt1 | contig 14820 bp, 6 predicted proteins | sample BON03_FD_205742 | JGI IMG/M metagenome (GOLD analysis project Ga0335398, IMG submission 205742) | Freshwater microbial communities from Lake Bonney liftoff mats and glacier meltwater in Antarctica - BON-03 (spades assembly) (version 2) | ecosystem: Environmental > Aquatic > Freshwater > Ice >... | reverse complement strand
TGTGGTAATGGTGTAATAGCTACTTATATACAAAAGCTATATCCAAAGAATCCTATCTCTGTAATAGATGATAACTATCTTGCTATAGCCTCTGCTAAACTAAACCTGGGAAAAGAAAATATCAACTACCATTGGTCTGACACTGTGACGGCTTGTAGAGATCAAAAATTTGATTTGATTCTATGTAATCCTCCATTTCATTTTGAGTATGAAAACACTATAGAAATATCAATAACGCTCTTCCGAGAAGCTAAAGATGCCTTGCAAAATGGAGGGTCATTTTATATAGTAGCCAATACGCACTTAAACTACCGAACTCATCTTACTAAGCTTTTCAAAGAGGTAACTCAAGTCACAGAAAGTGGCAAGTTTGAGGTGATCCTTTGTAAGTAAAATAGTACACTAACCTTAGCACGCTACCTTTCAAACTCAAAGACTTCGATAATCTCAGGAAAGAGATACTTTTTCTTCAATTTAAAATCTGCTTGAAAATCAGAGATTAACTGTTCCTTGGGGCCACCGTCTGTCATCATGAAAATGACCTTATTTACAGTACTATCTATCCGTGCTTCTGAATACTGATTTATTCCAAATAAATTTTCTTCCTTGAATCCTTCTAGCACATTATAAAATCCATACTCAGCATCATACTTTTTGAACCTTTCACGGTTAAAATAATACGAATATCCCAAAATTCTATACTTGGGATACATCACCACTCGCGTGTTTTCAACTCTAAGTTCTTGTACCTTGGCCACAGCTTCTCGGCTATGTCTACCGTTATCTACGCTTCTCTCACTCTTTACCACAAAACAAACAAGCAGTATCACTGGTATAATCCATTTCACTAAAGGACGCTTTACTATAGACAGGCTGGCTATGCTAATCACTAAAATAAATCCTACAAAAGCGTGCATTAAATATCGATTATGAAACATAGGCATTTCATAACTTATAAGATACATACCAAAAAACGGCACAATAAACCAAGCTAAGATTACAAGCAGATTCTTGTTCATAGCTCTAAAACGTCTCAGATTAAAAGCTACTGCTAAACCAATAATACAGAGTATGACAGTGACCCCTTTTTTGCTATTGGCAAACTGCATAAGCATATATTCTATGGTAGGCCATCCATCTGGCGGCAATAGCCAAGTTCCTTTTTCTTTGGTTACTGAAAATTGTTCTAAAACCACAGGTATATAAGGCCCAAAAAGGACAAAGGAAGCTACCAAACTAAACACAACCACTTTAAGTTTTTTACCTTCTCTAAAACTAAAAAGCAATGCAAAAAAGACTTGTATACCTATGACCATTACCCCAAAATAATGAGCATAGAGTAGCAATGCATTTACTATCGCGAATAGGACTAACGTCCTAGTAGAGTACCTATTATTTACCCATCTTAAAAAATAATAAAAGCTAATGCACGTGAGCATTCCAAAAAGAGCATACACTCTAGCCTCGTGAGCAAAGTATGTGGCATAGTTCGAAAAGGTAAAAAGTAACCCCGCTAGGATACCCGTATATTTTGAAAAAAACTCATTGCCTATTTTATATAAAAATGCAGCTGTGACTCCAGTGAATAAGAGAGAAGGAACTCTAACAGCCACTTCTCCTATACCAAACCAACCCTCCCAGAAATGCAGAAAAAGCTCATATAAAGGCGGATTATTACCTGGTCGCATATGCCTTAGAATATCAGCGATATCCATCTGAGCGAAGTAAACACTATAAGGCTCATCGCCTGCTAAGCTGTTGATCTCTATACCAAAAGCTCTAAGAATAATATTGAATAGAAAGAATAAAACAGGTATAACCCAACCCCACTTTCTTAGGTCAACCATTCCTATAGATCTTTGGCTTGAGCAACAAGCTCAGCAATATCTAGCACCTCTACTTCGCCTTCCTTATTGGCATGTTTCACGCCGTCACTCATCATAGTGGTACAGAAAGGACAGTTAGCCGATATAATACTAGCTCCGGTTTCTATAGCTTCTTCGGTACGCTCTATATTAATCTCTTTAGTGCCATTTTCTGCTTCTTTAAACATCTGTGCTCCACCTGCCCCACAGCATAATCCGTTTTTACCGCATCGCTTCATTTCTACTAGCTCGGCATCCATTGCCTCTAGTATTCGTCTTGGAGCATCGTATATGCCATTTGCTCTACCTAAGTAACAACTATCATGGTAGGTGATTTTTTTGCCTTTAAAAGGATCTGCACCAAAGGTCAATTTACCCTCATCTATGAGTTCTTGCAGTAGCTGAGTGTGATGTATCACCTCATACTTACCACCAAGACTCGGGTATTCATTTTTTATAGTATTGAAACAATGCGGACATGTGGTTACTATTTTAGTAATATCGTATGCATTGAGCGTAGCGATATTTGCCATGGCCTGCATTTGAAAAAGAAACTCATTACCTGCTCTCTTAGCAGGATCCCCCGTACAACTTTCTTCTGTACCTAGTATGGCATAGTTTAGTCCTACGTTATGCAGTATTTTCACAAATGCTTTAGTTATTTTTTGAGCTCGTTCATCAAAACTACCTGCACATCCTACCCAAAATAGGATATCTGCTTTTTCTCCTTTTGCTACTAACTCCGGTACTGTAGGTACGTGTATTTTTTCACTCATTTCGTTGTGCAATTTATAAAAATTTTATGCTTTTAATTCCCTTTATTAAGACCACGACTCTAATTATCCCCTTTTGATCCTGGCTTTTTAATCTTATAGGTAAGTGTAGCCATCACATATCGCTGTACTGCGTTGCTTTGGTTTTGCGTAAAACTATTATTGCTCCACCATCTCCATAGGTTCTGATTCTGGTCTAAAAGGTCATACGCTCTAGCTCCTATACTCCATTGCTGATCTTTATCTATAAAAAATGAAATCTCAGAATTAAGAATTGGTATAGTCTGTGCTCCCACGGCATTGTTAGCACCGTAAATCTCTAAATACAATGAAGTACTCCACTCTATACGCTCTATGGGTGTGAAAACAAACTCAGCATCTACTTCGTGATAAAAGAAGCCATTATTATTCACGCCTCCTACACTACCTGTCTGATAGTTTAGGCTGTAGTCTCCATCAAAACTCCACATATCAAATTCATTGAACTGCAAAGTAGGCCCAACCGCTATGGTATTGTTTTTACTTAGTATTTCCTTATTGTTTTGAAGGAAGTAAGACTGGCCAAAGCTATAATCTACGTCCATACCTATGGTGGCTTTTAGTGCTTTTAAAGGCCAAGTAAATCCTACACTTTGATTGGAATAGATTCTATTTTTAAAATTGATAACTGTAGACTGTGCATAGTTCTCTGAAGAGATTAAATTGGTATTTACCACTGGTCTAAAGCTGTATGAGTTCCACCCGTCAAAAAATAATGTTTTCCCTAATCCAAACATACGCTGGTACCTCCAGCTATTATTATAGGTCATGAAATTCTCTATTTCTATGTTGCCAGTGTTGGTATTATACGGATTACTATTATCTGTCATGGGGAGCATTTGCTGCACTCCTGGTCTATTCAGATTAGCACGTATATTAAAATTGAAATCGTACTTATGTGGCTTATTAGACCTTAGAAACATATAAGGAACGAAGAATAACTGATTAAAATCATACTGATGAAACGTATCCGTAGTAAACCTTCTATCCTCTATACTTTGATTTAGCTCAGGCACTACATATAGCGTAGTAAATGAGTCTAGCTTATAACTTATATGTAAATAGTATTCTAGGTTCTGTGCCTGCACGCCTCCCACTGGACTATTACTGAGTAATTTACCTTGCTCTTCTATCCAATCAAAATCATGCGTGTATTCACTAAGCATCCAGTTTATCCCGGGGCGTATCATAAGTTTTTTGGTCAACTGTACTTGGTATGCAGCTGTAGCGGCTACAGTCCTCTCGTTTGTTTTTAGATTTTGAGTAAGTCTAGACTGCTCATTCGTAGGAAAGGGTAGCAAAAATGGGCGTGTAGCAAAATAGTTCTGCTGATCGTTAGTGAGTTCAGAAGCTCCAAAATAAACCGAACCCATAAACCTATTATCGCTTTTCTTTTTTAACTTTCTAGTCCAGTGTAGCTTGCTAATAAATTTTTTATCTCCGCTAGTTACCGTATTCAGTGTTACTCCACTATTCAGGATACTGTCTTTTTTAAAGAAATTTTGAGTCAGTGACCCTGAGAAATTATCTCCTATTTGCCTATTAAACTGTGCACGAAGCACTAGTCTATTCAGGGTGTCTGGCTCATATTCTATCTTGGCATTTACCTGATGATTATTCTTATTGCCATTACCTTCACTTATGGCATCAGAAAATAAGGTATTCTCAGTCAGATAGACCTCTGAGTTTCGTTCTCCAAGTCTAAGATTATGCTCGGAAGTGACTACATAGGCTATATCTGACTTCATGCCTTTCACGGGCTCAAAATGTAGGTTTGCACCTACTCCTTCGTATGAATTTACACCGCCATTCCAGTTCCAACTGTTACTTCCTCCATTGAACGGATTAATCTCAAAGCTATTCAATGTGCTCATCTCCTGCCATCCGTATAGATTATTATTGATATTATTCAATCCACCAATAAGAGAAAACTGAGTAGCGTCTTTAAAGAAGTTAATATTCCCTTTACCATCATAGTAACCGTCAGTGCCATATCCCGCTCGTACCGTACCAAAGTAGCCTTGAGCCTTATCTTCCTTAAGTATGAGATTAATTACTTTTTCACGCTGGTTATCATCTTCTCCTGTGAACTCATCTTCATCTGTTTTTTTATCTATGACCTCTACCTTATCTACTAGGGAAGCATCCAGATTTTTGGTAGCTGCTTCTACGTTACCACCAAAAAATTCTTTCCCATTAATCAATACTTTAGTGATTTGCTGCCCTTCTGAGGAGACTTTACCGTCCTTATCCACCTGTATTCCAGGCATCTTCTTAATAAGGTCTTCTACACTCGCATTACTCTGGGTCTTAAAACTACTACTGTTGTACACTATAGTATCTCCATTCATCAATACCGGAATCCCTTTAGCACGCACCATGACTTCCTTCATACTAATAGTGGACGACTCTAGCTCTATATTTTCTAACACGTCTCCTGATACGCGTATGCTTTTGTACGCTACACCATACCCCATACAAGCGACTACTAGAAAGTACTCGCCGGGCTGCACATTTTTCATAGTATACGTGCCATCTTCTTTAGCTATGGCAAACTGTACCGTAGCCGTATCTACTTTTTCGCTTAGAGATATACTTGCATAGGGGACGCCATTACCTTCTTCATTTTGCAGCTGACCAGATACCGTAAAACTCTGTGCAAAATTGGTGCTACTGTACAGACAAATAATTGCAGTAATTAGAATACATTTAGTCATTGAAATATATAAACGCACCAAAGGTGTGAATAGTTGCTTGGGGATTATATCTCCTTCGTCCAATTTGCTCTATCGCTCGGCGAAAACTGCCACGGTGCTTGATTATTTTCTATGTTGCTGTTCATCGCAGCCCATTCGCTAGGCATAGCTGATTTCTCAAGCGTTTGGAACTGTCGCATACCAAAAATAATTTCGAGTGGGTTAATATTGATAGGACAAACCTCTACACAAGCATTGCAAGTAGTACAAGCGAGCAATTCCTCTTGTGAGATAAGATCATGTAGCGATTTACCATCGTGATAGTCAGGCCCATGCTCCTCTTTCGCAGCACCTAGCTCTTCTGCTCTAGCACGTGTATCCATCATTATTTTACGTGGACTAAGCTCTTTACCTGTAATATTAGCAGGGCATGCACTAGTGCATCTACCGCATTCTGTACAAGCATAGGCACCCATAATGCTGGTCCAGCTAAGATCCGTAACATCGTTCACCCCAAATTTATCTGGAGGTGGCATATTAGGGTCCGCTTTACTTGGGTCTAGCATTAGGTTTACCTCATTAGTAATTTCTGGCATATTGGCAAATTCACCAGCTGGCTTTAGCCTACTGTACCACGTATTGGGAAATGCTAAGAATATGTGAAGATGCTTGCTGTACGGCACATAATTTAAGAAAAATAATATTCCTAAGATATGAAACCACCAAAACACACGTTCGAAAACAACCAATGTGGAAGTGGAATATCCATTAAAAAATCCAGTAAGATATTGAGAAACAGGAAAACTACCTGCAGCCACATAGTGATCTGCTCCTTGGCTTTGAAGCACTTGGTCTACAGCATTCATTTTGAGGAAAGCTAACATCAGTACTATCTCTATTAATAGAATATAAGTAGCATCTTGAGTCGCCCAACCTTTCATCTCTTTGGAATGAAAACGAGGAATCTTAGCAATAAATCTTCGTCCTAAGAAAACCAAACATGCAATAAAGACAAGTGCAGCCAGAATTTCAAAGAAACCTATTGCCGCATCATACACTGGCCCTAGGAAAGACAGAACTCTATGCGTTCCAAAAACTCCATCTATTAGAATCTCGAGTACTTCTATATTAATAAGTACAAAGCCTACATAAATAAGAATGTGAAAGAAACCTGCAACAGGTCTTACAACCATTTTACTTTGACCAAGAGCTACTTTGGTCATCATCATCCATCGCTCCGATTTATTGTTATTTATTTTTTCGTCTTTCCCGAGGAAAATATTTCGACGAATCTTTTTAATTTTTTGAGTGAAGAAATAGACTGCTACTCCTAGCACTATAATAAAAAGTATTTGTTCTAGATACTGCATTGCTGTAGGTTTCAAAAATAGAACAATTTTGCACTTAGACATGTTTTAAATATCTATAGTACATTTTGTTTCTTAAAGTCACAAATAGGCTTATTTTTGCAGCCGCTTTAGAGATAGAGTGAAGAGGTGCGGTAGCTCAGTTGGTAGAGCAAAGGACTGAAAATCCTTGTGTCGGCGGTTCGATCCCGCCCCACACCACTTTAAAAAGACTCAACTTCGGTTGGGTCTTTTTTGTTTGTTGAAAATGCTATTTTATACCCTCAAAGTACAACGGTAATAGCGGTTCTCACGATAGCTATCGGGACCGCCCCACACCACAAAAGCTTCACAGAAATGTGGAGCTTTTTTTATTTATGGAAATTTTTACAATCTATATCCTTTACTCTGTATCCAGCCAAAAAACATACGCAGGCTATACTAATTATATGGAACGTAGTTTCAAGCAACAAGTGCGACACCGTAGCTCAAAAATGATTCATTTGAAGTGTTAAAGTTCAAATTTTTTCGTGGTCTGGCATTAAGCAGGTTTTAAACTTTTAGAATATCCTGATGGGTTAATAATTCAAAACTAGACTTCTTGGGTATGTATTGCTTCTCTAGCCCATTTAGGTTTTCATTAGATCCTCTTTCCCAACTGTGATATGGCGTAGCAAAATAGCAGGGTACTCTTAGCTGTTGGGTTACGGACATATGATCGGCAAATTCCCGTCCATTATCCGATGTGATAGTACTAAGATAGGGGCTCCATTCTTCCAGTAGTTTACACATGGCTTTGCTCACTACTTGTGCCTCTTTAGATGGCACTTTACACATTTTCAGGACTCCTGATGCTCTATCATTTATCGTTAAGATTGCTCCTCTATGGTCCTTGCCTATAATCAAGTCTACTTCTAGATCTCCAAACCGCTCTCTAGCTTCTACAACAGTAGGCCTGTACTTAATGTCAACTCTGCCTACAATACCTCTTGATAGCTTGCTAGAGCCCCTTTTGTGGTACTTATGACCCTTTCTTCTTAGATGTGTATACAGGTCTCCTCCAGCCTTCTTGTCTGACCATAAGTGCCGATAGATATACTCTATGGACATCGTTTCTTCTCCCTGTTTTTCAAGAATACCAACAACCTGTTCTGGACTATAGTCAAGCCTAAGAAGCTCTACCGTCCGCTCTTCTATTGGTTTAGTGAATTTTCTAAATCTAGGCCTCTCTTTCTGACGTGTTTTTCTTTTACGTACGGCTAAGTTTGAGGTATACTTACCACTTCTAACATCGCAGTTTCTTTTGACCTCTCGGCCTATGTTTGTTTTGTCTATGCCACTAATTTTGGAGATGGCTATATTGCTATGACCTTGCTCCTTCATTACTTGAATCGTATACCTTTGTGTATCGGTTATGTGTTTACTCATTTTTGTAACTTTTTGAAGAGAAGTAAAGGTAGTAACATTTTCCGAAGCGGATTAGGGGCTAGACCCTAATCCGCTATTTCTATTACACCCTATACTCCAGCCCAGGGGTTGCGTTTATGACTTGAATTTAAAAAATATTAAACAATAGGCCAAGAAAACGCTACAATTACAAAACACCTATATTCATAGTGAACCAATTATTATGTAGCTAAGGAGTTGCGTTTATAACTCATGTGTGGCACTTACTTAATGTTTGTCAAAAATTTTTAGAAGATGGGAGATTTGAGGAAACGAAAACACTAATATAAAAATGCTTTGATTTTACACCTTTAAAGTATATGTGGCGTTCACGAAGACAGATGTTGTATACAATTTGTAAGAAATGAAAAATACAAGGAAAGGGGTATATTAAGATACAATCTTGAGCAATACTATCCTGTCCATCACCGATTCGTAACAGCTACTTTTCTAACTCTTACCTAATCGCCGCTGTGATAGTTTTAACGTCACAACACGCTCAAATCAACAAACAGGTTAAATAGACTATCCTTCGTGTCGTTTAAATGCTCATATACGCAAACTCACCAACTTAGAGCATTCTAAATCATCTGCTACCTATCAAAATAACTTCTTTCAGAAATATTGATATTTTTAACAAAAAAAAGGTGGACCGAAGCCCACCTTTACACTAGTCAATTATCGTGACTATTTCTTAAGTACTGTAAACTCAACTCTTCTATTAAGAGACAAATCGTCAGAAATTGGATTGCCTTCTCCCACAAAACTTGATACTAGCCTTGATCCATCAACACCCTTACTTATAAGATAATTTCTAACACTCTTTGATCGTTTTTCAGAAAGCTTAGAATTAAATTCATCAGAAGCCCTTTTGTCTGCGTGGCCCACTATGGCGATTTCCATTGAAGGATTTGCTAACATAATTTTAGCTAGATTATCAAGCTCGCTAACCTTTACACCCTTTATTGAAGAGCTATTTGTTTCAAAATAAACATTTTTAAAGCTTATTGTCTCACCTGTAGATACTGTTCCATTTTCAACTTTCGTCTTGAAATCGGTGAAATCAGTCTTTAGCTTCTCAACTTCATCCTTGATATTCTTAATTTCCTCATCCCTCTCTTCCGCATCCTTATCTAATTCTTCAATGTCCTCGTCATTACTATCTATATCTTTTCTATTTTTAAGGATATCTTCTTTATTCATCTTAACATCCTTATCCATAGCATCGATTAGCTTACGATTCTCCTTACTTTCTCCGCCAAACTGATATCCAAGCATTACTTCGTGTGCTCCTCTCATATACTGTCGGTAAGCATTAACAGCTAAGTCATAACTATAACCAATCATAATTTGACCAAAAAACTTGGCTGCTACAGAAGCAGAAGCCGCATACTGTGACCTGTACATTGCACCAAACCATAACTTCTCATCATAATTGAACATTGCATTTATATCATACTGAACAGGTGCTTGCGGTGTAGCTCTTAACATGGCCACAGGTTCAAATGTCAGCTTCTCAGACAAGGTGAAATCATATCTAACCGTAGCAATGTAATGTCTAACCAAATCATATTCTATGTCCGAAAGGGTTTTTAAATTATCATATACCAACTTATTAGCTAATACCTGAGGTACAGTAAAACCTATATTCAACTTTTTCATCTGATAACTTAAACCAAAAGTTGCATCAAAACCAGTAGTACTCTGACCTTGTAAAGCTATTAATGGATCATCCAAATGTTTCGGATCAAGTCTATCAAAATCAATCCTATTATCTAAGAATCCTAGAGACAATCCCATGTTCAAGTATTGATCCTTAGCAAGCTGTAAACCATATCTATAGCTTAACTTACCACCAGTTGAATTAAACTGACCTGCGTTGTCCTGATACAACGACACCCCGATACCCACTTTATTTGATTTAAGTGGGCCATCCATTGTGAATGCCTTTGTTTTTGGAGCCCCAGGGATAGCGTTCCATTGATTTCTATACAACAGGTAAGCTTGACCGTGTTCTTCGATCCCTGCTAACGCTGGGTTGTATAAAAACTTATTGAAATAATAATGACTCACCATAGGTACCTGTTGGGCTAATATGGTAGTTGCAAAACACATGCTTACAACTGTTAATATTACTAATTTTCTCATTTTAATCTACTTAATATTTGTTATATAAATTATTTAGTTCCTCTCAGTAGGTTTATTACACCTGTATACGGCTCAACATCTCTATTAGGAATAGTTATTACGTAGTAGTAAGCTCCGTCTGGCAACTCTTTGTCTCCAAATGTACCATCCCAATCATTCTGATAACCTACCGTTTTGAATACGACCATACCATATCTGTTAAACACAGCTACTTCAGCTTCTGGATACGCTAGAATATTATCTACTATCCACGTATCATTTCTACCATCCGTAGGTACAGGAGTTATTACATTATAAGGTCTCAATTTGAACTCATCTTTTATCGTAATTATAACCCTATCCTTATCCATACAACCATTAGCATCCGTTACTGTCAACTCATATTCCACTGTCTCTAGTAAATCTATTGTTTGCGGATCAGCGACAACTGAACTAAACAACCTATCAGACGGTGTCCAGCTAAAATCAATTACACCTGTACCTCCTGTTGCAGAACCATCCAATTGAACTGAAGACCCTTTGTCTATAGTACTATCAACTCCCGCATTTGCAATAGGATTTTCATAAACCGTTACGAATGTTGAATCTGAAGCGTTACAAGAACCTTGTGCTGGACTACCTGTAACAGTTACTACATACCAACCTTGGGTCGTAACTGTTATTGATGGAGTCTGCTCACCTGTACTCCAATTAAAAACTGAAGGAGTCTGATCTGAACTAGCATCTAATTGAGTTGATTCGCCATCACAGAATGCTGGCCTATCAGTAAAAATGGAAACAACTGGCAGAGGCCATACTATCGCAGGAGCTACTACCTCGTCTGTACATCCCTTATCGGTAACAACTCTCAATCCTACATTATACCCAGTAGTATTTGCTGCTGTGTAGGTATTACTTGGATTATCACCCGTTGTAAATGTTCCATCTCCAAATGTCCAGAAGTTCTCATCTATTGTATTTGATCCTGTTACAGATGAAGTATTAACAAACTCACTAGTTTCACCTATACATACATCACTCACTGTGAATGAAGCAATTGGCTTAGGCCAAACCGTTACGTTTAGAGTACTACTATCCTTACAACCATTATTACTTGTCGATACTAGTTTTACTCCAAAAGTTCCGTTCCCTGAGAAAGTAAATCTAGGACTAACGTCGCTCGAGCTACCTTGTCCTGCAAAATCCCAACTGTGCGTCATAGATCCATAAGGGATAGAAGCTCCATTCACGAATGACATTTCTGCATCCTCACACACTGGTGATGCCGTAAAGTCAGCATCTGGAAGTACATAAATTGTCACCTCTTTCATTACTGAATTTGAACATCCATTAGCACTTACAACCGTAAGTGTAACAGGATAATTACCACTTGAAGCATATGTGTGAACAGAATTCTGACCCGTCGAGCTGGTATTATCTCCAAACTCCCAAGTCCAAGATACAATTGTACCACTAGCTATTCTTGAACCGTCTACTGGTGCAAACACTTCATTCTTACATACATTATCGAAAGTATAATCTGCATTAGGCACATCATACACAGTAACAGACTTTACAATTTGCTCACTACATCCATTATCAGATATAGCAATTAACGTTACACTAAATGTTCCAGCCGAACCATATAAATGTGTTGGGTTAGTGGATAAACTAGAATCACCGTCACCAAAGTACCATTTGTATCCTGCTACACTACCTTCTGGTATAGAAGAAAGATTACTGAAGACTACTGCACTATCTTGACAAGCATTTTCAGTTACAAAATCAGCAACTGGATTTGGAGTTATAATAGCCACAGCAATTGAGTTAAGATCATCATTTCGACAACCTGTAACCTGATTAGTTATAGCATCTAGCGAAACATCAATAGTAGATGGCGTTGTTGTGTAAGGATAAGACCCTGTCACTAAATCAAATGCCCCAGAACCAACTCCTACAAGTGTTTTAGCTACACCATTCTCTATGTACTCTAATGACCATCCGTTTCCAGAAGGAACGTTCGTTACAGAAACAACAAACGTTGCTGTTTCATTTGGACACACTTTGGGAGCACCTGATATCGTAGCCACCGGCTGAGGATAAATAGTTACTACTGATGATGAGCTGTACAAGCCACTACACGGTCCACTCTTAACTAATACTCTGTAACTTGTAGTTTCTGTTAAATTTAAGTAATCTAAAGTATCTGTTCTGTTACTAGTAACAGTCCAAGTATTACCACCATCTGTAGAATACTCCCAGTTTTGTATACTTCCTATTTCTCCACTTAACGTTAAAGTTCCAGAATTATCATCAAAACATCCAAATGCAACACTTGGTGTTAATGTTCCCCCAACTGTTGTCGGAGCTACTGCTATTGTTATGGTCGTATCACTTGCATCGTTACAATTTGGTACGATTGTCGTATTTACAATATTATTTATCTTAACATCATAACTAGTGTAAGTTGTTCCCGTTGTTAGTACTGGTGTTACTATAGTAAATGAACCAGGGCCTACTCCAGATTTAGACAAACCAGTTGTAGTACCTACATCATACGTTACAGTCCAAGACTCTCCCACCTTTACATTATCGACAGAAATTAAAATATTTGAAGTGCTTCCAGAACAAATACTATCTGTTTGACTAGAAATAGTTACAGATGGAATATCATTAACATTGATCTCAAACTTATCGCTCAAGTCTAAGTTATCACACTTCATTCCGTTTGTACTACCAGACAAAATACTTACTAATTCTATCTCCGTTCCTACATCGATAGAACCAAGCCCTTGGGTAAAGTTACCATTACCTGTTCCGGTAAAGCTCATAGCTGTTCCATTAGCAGTATAGTTGATAGTCCAATTGCTTCCTGTTCCTCCGCTTGTAGTGTTTGACACAGTTACCGCAAGTGTTACAACATCTCCTTTACAAATAGTAGTCGGTTTAGCATTAGTAATAACTACTGTCGGGGTAGGAGCTACTGTGATAGTAACTTTCCCTGATGCTGCTTCAGAACAAACTCCACTCTGAACGATTACTCTGTAATCCGTAGTCATTGTTACGTTCACCGCTGTGTAAGTAGTTGTATCTGATGAGTTGATTGCAGTCCAAACGTTTCCTGTACTTGCATTTTTATACTCCCATCCCGTTACTGTTCCTACTATATTACTAGCTGCAAATACATTAACATCTGTTCCATTACATATTGCTGTATCGGCACTTGCTGTCCTTGCATTACTTACTGGATATACTTCAATAATAGCTGTATCCATATTGACTCTATTACAAGCTGCACCCGTTGTCGGTCTCGTACTTGTATTAACAATACTCAATAAGAATAAGCTATCTAACTCTGCTCCAGTTACTCCTGTCACATTATTTGTCTTAGCTGCTGTTGTAAAGTTATAGGTTCCACTTCCTGTTCCTGTTAAAGTCTGAGTTGTGTTAGCATCCAATCTTACCACTAAATTCCAATTATCAGTAGTTGACACATTACTTACATCTACTGAGAAGCTCACTGCGTTGTTATGACATAATTCACTCGGTACACTGTTTAAAGTGGCAAGTGGCAAGTCTATAACATCAATCGATAGATTATCCGTTAACGATGCATTCTCGCACTTCATTCCGCTGCCTCCGTTACTTACTATACTTACTAATACTACCTCTACATCTTGTGTAATCGTTGAGATAACATCTGTAAATACTCCGTTTCCTGATCCATCTAACGTCTTAGCTACTCCGTCTACTGTGTAGTTAATCGTCCAAGCACTTCCGCTTACTCCTGCTGTAACATCAGATACTGTTACACTTAGTGTAACATCTCCATTCTCACACACTAACGTTGGCTTTGTATTGTTGATTACTACTGCTGGTGTAGGCTCTATTGTGATAGTAACATCTCCTGATGCTGCTTCAGAACAAACTCCACTCTGAACGATTACTCTGTAATCTGTAGTCATTGTTACGTTCACCGCTGTGTAAGTAGTTGTAGCTGATGAGTTGATTGCAGTCCAAGCATTACCTGTACTTGCATTTCTATACTCCCATCCTGTTACTGTTCCTACTATATCACCCGCTGCAAATACATCAACATCTGTTCCTTTACATATTGACGTATCGGCACTTGCTGTCTTTGCATCACTTACTGGATATACTTCGATAGTTGCTGTATCCATATTGACTCTATTACAAGATGCACCAGTTGTTGGTGTTAAACCTGTATTAGTAATACTCAATAGGAAGATACTATCTATCTCTGATCCAGTTACCGTTGATACATTATTAGTAGTAGCTGAACTTGTAAAGTTATAGGTTCCACTTCCTGTTCCTGTTACGGTCTCAGACGTGTTATTATCTAATTTGTATACCAATGTCCAACCTTGTGTACTTCCGATGTTACTTACATCTACTGAGAAGCTCACTGCGTTGTTATGACATAATTCACTCGGTACACTGTTTAAAGTGGCAAGTGGCAAGTCTATAACATCAATCGATAGATTATCCGTTAACGATGCATTCTCGC
>Ga0335398_10006469_pt1 | contig 14829 bp, 8 predicted proteins | sample BON03_FD_205742 | JGI IMG/M metagenome (GOLD analysis project Ga0335398, IMG submission 205742) | Freshwater microbial communities from Lake Bonney liftoff mats and glacier meltwater in Antarctica - BON-03 (spades assembly) (version 2) | ecosystem: Environmental > Aquatic > Freshwater > Ice >... | reverse complement strand
CCCCCCCCCCCCCCCTCCCCCCCCCTCCCCCCCCCCCCTTTTCCCCCCGGGTTTTTTTTTTTTTTTTCCCGTCGTCGTCGCCCGCCGGCGCGCGCCCAAGGGACCGCGCGCGCGTGGGCTCAGATTTGGCTGCGTTTTCGGCGAGGAGGAGGGAGGCGCACACAGAAAGAGATGAGAGGCGGCAGAGAGAGAGAGAGTGGCACACGGGCGGAGGCTGTTTGCTCCTCGGGTCAAGGCATCTCGGCGAGGGGGCTCTTGAGGGTTTGGGGGGGAAGGGGGCGGCGGCGGCGGCGGCGGCGGCGGCGACGGGAGCGCGCGCGCAAACGAGCGAACTAGAGAGCGGCCAAACGCCCCCACCCCGCACGCCCGCACGACCCAGCGACGCTTGAAAACTAATGTGTGTTCAGTCACCGGCCCCCTCCGACGGGGGAGGCCTCCTTGGTTCGTGCTTTTCGTCGATGTTTTTGTTTTTGGGCCGGCGGGCGGCGGCGGCGGGGCCTTCGGCTCGCTGCTCTCTCTCGTCGTCGTCCGCCGCGCGGCGCGTGTCTCTTTCTTCGTTTCCGCCATCAACGGGGCGCTGGGCGGGGCGCGGGACCCTGGTCCGCAGACAGTGCCGTGCGCGGCGGGGTCGGCGGAGGTTGCGACGGGCGGCAAGGGACGGGAGGCGTGTCTTGGGAGGGGGGGAGGAGTGGAGAGGGGGGTGTGGAGAGAGAGAGAGAGGGGGAAGAAATGATGGCAGAGAGGGAGAGAGGTAGGGGCGGGGCCTTGTAGGGGCGTCGAGAGCAATCCACCAAGCAAGAGCATCGCCCCCTCCGACTGGCAACCCCGGTCTACACGCACGCGCTCGCACACAACGTCAAGGCTAAGACGATTCCATAGCAAAGGACGACCCGAAAGAGCGCCGCCTCTCGACATCAACAAAAAGAGAACAACCGCCCGCCCCCTTTGCAGCACCCGGCACCAGCGCCTCGCGCACACACAAGGCGGAGACAGCAGCACCCCTCATCAGCAGCAGCCATGGACAACCCCGAAACCCTGGTGCGCGCGCGCGAGCAGTAGAGAGGAGAGGGAGGGGGCAGAGCGTTTTCTGGAAACGCCCGCCCCTCTCTCTCGGGATTGCTGGGGGCTGTCCCGCCTTGCCCGCGGCGCGGGCCGCGAATCCTGACAGCCGTCAAGAGACGTGCGGGCCCACGCGCATGCGCGCGTCCCCGCGCGCCGCGCCGCCGCGAGGCAAAAACCACAAAACGCGCCGCCGCCGCCGCCCGCCGCCGCCCGCCGATCGCGCGCCCGCGCCGCCCTTTCCCCCCCCCGCTCACCCCCCGTCCCCAAAAAAACAACCCCCCCCAAAACCCACCACCAAAAACAAAAACCCACCACCCAAAAGGCCCGCATGAACGACCTCGCCATGAGCCCCGACGAGTTCCTCGACGCCCTGCCCGCCGCCGTGCGCGCGCGCGTCGCCCGGCTCGAGCGCCTCCAGGAGCGCCGCGAGCTGCTCGAAAAGAACTACCTCCGCGAGCGCCTGGCGCTCGAGTCCAAGTACGAGGCGCACTACGCGCCCCTGTACGCGGAGCGGTCGGCCGTGATCACCGGCGCGGCCGCCGCGGACGGGGGGGGCGAGGGCGGGGCGGGGGGCGCCGGCGGCGGCGAGGCGGCGGCGGCCGAAAACGCGAGCGCCGGCGGCGTCCCCTGCTTTTGGCTGACCGCCCTGATGCGGTGCGACGCCATCCGCGAGGGCATGGGCGAGAAGGATCCCGACGTCCTGCGGCACCTGACCGACCTGACCTCGGAGAAGTTTGGCCCGGGGCCCAAGGCGGCCAAGAGCGTCGAGGAGGTGCTGGCCGAGGCCGACGCGAAGGAAGCGAAAAAAGAGGCGGCGGCGGCGAAAAAGGCGGCGGCGAAAAAGGCGGGCGGAAAGAAGGACGAGAGCAGCGACGAGGAGGACGAGAGCGAGAGCGACGAGGAGGAGGCCGAGCCGTCCGGCTTCCGCCTGCGCTTCAAGTTCGACAGCGCGACCAACCCCTACTTTAGCAACGCTGAGCTGGTCAAGACGTACTGGATCGAGGACGACGGCGTGAGTTTTTTTTGGGCTTTGTTTCTTTTTCTCGCAAGCGCGCGCTCGCGCGCACTCTGCCCGCTTTTTCCGTGCGCGCCAGGCGAAAAAAAAACTCACCAAAAATAAAAACTCCCGCTCGAAACAAACACAAAACCCACCACCCAAAACTTGCACCAACAACACTTACAAGCACCAACAGTACGGCGACCCGGTCCTCCAAAAGTCCGAGGGCACGGCGATCGAGTGGAAGCAGGGGAAAAACGTGACGGTCAAAATCCTCAAGAAAAAGCCTCGGCGCGGCGCCCCCCCGACCGCCCGCCCGCAGACCAAGACCGAGCCCGTGCCCTCCTTCTTCTCCTTCTTCTCGCCGCCCGAGATCCCGCAGACGGCCGACGAGGTCCGCGAGCTCGACGAGGACGCGGTCGAGGGCCTGCGCGAGGAAGTCGAGGCCGATTTCGAGGTCGGGATGGTTTTGCGCGACGAGCTGATACCGGACGCCTTGCGGTGGTACACGGGCGAGGCCGCGCAGAGCGACGACGAGGACGACGAGGAGGACGAGGATGACGAGGACGAGGATGACGGGGACGAGGATGACGAGGACGACGAGGACGACGACGACGACGAGGACGAGGACAGCGACGGCGACGGCGGCGGCGGCAAGGGCAAGCGCGGCCGCGGCGGCGGCGGCAAGAAGGGCGGCAAGAAGGCGGGCGGGGCGGCGGCGCCGCTGGGGCCGGACGGCAAGCCGCAGGAGTGCAAGCAGCAGTAGAGATCAGAGGGGATTGGTCGTCGCTTATAGGAGAGCATTGATAGAGTTTTGGCTTGTCGTCGTCTGCAACAACATGCAACAACAAGCCAAAGAGAGCGCGCGGTTTCGATCTCCTCGTCGTTGGGGGCTGGCGGCCGCGGCGAGCGCGAGTGGCGGCGTCACGTTTTTTTTTCTCCGCGCCGCTCTTGCCGCCTCGCCGCCGCGCCCGCCGCCGCCGCCCGCCGCCGCTCCTTATCTCTGCTCCCCTCGCACCACGAACATACACGCAAACCCACACGTATACCGACCTCCTCACTTGCACACACACACACGCGAAAGAAGCAAAGAAGAAGAAGACCCTCCCTCTGCTCTCTCCTCCTCTTCTCCTCCCCCCCGCCCCCAAGCCCGCCTTTCCTTCTCGCATGACCTCCACCGAGGAGATTATCGGCGTCGGCGGCGGTTTTGGTGAGCAGCAACTTGCGGGACGCCTGGCGGACGTCGGACGCTAGGACGGCGCGCGTACAACAAAAAGAAAAAGGGGTTCAACCTCGACGAGAGGGCTGCTGCGTGCTCCTTTTTTGCGTGCATGCGCTCGGCGTGTCGCACGCGCCCGCCGCGCGCGCCGCGAGGGGCGGCGCCATGGGGTCGCCGATCGGTGCCCCGGCGCTCTTGCCCGCGAACGCGAGCCGCAGGCGCAAAAGGAGGGAGGGCGTCGCTCGTCTCTCTCTCCTCTCTGTGTGCCCATCCATCACACACACGCAAGAGGAAAAGAGCAGAGACGCGAGAGGGTCTCCCGCCTCTCTCCGCGCCGTGCCCCTTGCACGCGCGGCGAGGCGGGCGCACCCGGGCTCGGCGGCCGTGGCGACGCAGAGCGCGCGCGCGCGCGTTTCTGCCAAGAGACGACCAAGAGGCGAACGACAAGGGGCGAGCGAGCGAGCGGCGCGCCGTTGCTGCCGCCGCCTGGCCGCCGCTGCCAGCCAGTCCGGCCCGGCCCGGCCGCCGCGCGCGCGCCTCGCCGCCTGACCCCTCTGTCTCTCGTCCCCGCGACCGCCTCCGCGTTGCCCCGTTCCAAACACGTCTTCCTCCTCGTAGGCTCACACGGCAACCCCTCAACCCAACTCTTAAACCACGCACCCAAAAAACGAACGAAAAAACAACACGCCGAAAAACGCACACCAAAAAAAAAATCGCGACAAAAATAATCGCGACAAAAAAAAAATCAACAGCAGACCCGTTCTCCTCTGCGGCCGCGGAGGAGACCGGCGGCAGCGACCCGGGCGCCGAGTACGTGCACATCCGCGTGCAGCAGCGCAACGGCAAGAAGAGCCTGACCACGGTCCAGGGCCTGAAGAAGGCGTACGACTACAAAAAGGTGCTCAAGGCGCTCAAGAAGGGTGAGTGGTGGCGGGCGGGGTTTTTTTTTTTTTTTTTTTTTGGCGGCGCTTTTGCCCGAGCGAGGGCGGCCTTGCGTTTCCCCCCCCACCTCCCCTTTCACCGCCTCCGCCCCCCGTGTCAACAACAACAACACGTGTCTAACTCACCTCTTGTGCCCGAATCAACAATCACCCCCCACAACCCCTACAAAAAAACACGCAAAACAACAACATGCGAAAAACTCGACGACGCAAAAAAAACGCAAAAAAAAAAACCAACGCAAAAAAACGACAATCAATCAGAGTTCTGCTGCAACGGCACGGTCGTCGACGACCCCGAGCTCGGGCAGGTGATCCAGCTGCAGGGGGACCAGCGCAAGAATGTGGTCGACTTTTTGACGGCGGAGAAGCTCGTCAAGAAGGACCTGATCAAGGTGCACGGGTTTTGAAAAGCAAGGGAGGGGGGGCGGCGGCGGCGGCGGCGGCGCGTTTCGGCCGGCGGCGGCGGCGCGCGTTTTTTCCGGGCGGCGGCGGCGCTCGGGGGCGGAGGGTGTTTGCCTTTCCTTCTTCTTCCCCCCTCTTCCCGCCGGCCGCGCCCTTTCCCCCAGCCGCCCCCCCCCCCCCCCCCCCCCTTCCCACACCACACCCCCCCCCCCCCCCCCCCCCTCCCCCCCGCCCCCCCCCTTCCCCCCGCCCCCCCCCCCCCCCCCCCCCCCATTCGCACACACACGACAGTCCTACAGACGAGCAAGCGGGTCGTCGGATCGGGCGTTCCTTTCCTTCGGGGCAAGGAGGGGAGCGCGAGTGCGAATTTTTGACTGTTTGAGCGAGCGTCGTCGTTTTTTTTCCTCTCTCTTTTTTTTGCTTTCGTCCGGCGTGTTGTCGGCGCCAAGACGGGTGGCGCGGCCCGGCCCGAGGCGCGCGTCGGGGGGGCGGCGGCCGGCTGGACCAGACGTCTGACAGGACGCCCCCTCTCGGCCGACTCGACCCCCCGCGCGCGCCAGTTGGCCCGCCGCCACTGAAGACAAAACAAAAGACGGAAGAAACCAAAAGACGCAACCGACGGAGGCGCCCTCCTCGCCCGCCCGCTTGCCCGCCCGCCCGGCCTCTGATTCCTCTTTCCCTCCTCTTTATCTTCCACGCATGTAATTTAGGCGCACCCTCAGAAGACGCGCACGTCTCAAACACACACGGCACATCCCAAGTTGCTTTACAACACCAGGGGTGGCGCGTCCGTCCGTCCACAAGTCCCCTCTCTCTCATTGCTCACCGCCGGCGCTTGGCGGCGCCCGCCGCCGCCCTCGCTGGCGCCCCCGGCGCGCCGCCGCGCGGCCTCGGCGCAAACGCCGCTGCCGCGCCCCTCCCGCCCCCCGCGCGCGCCGCCTTGTTGGCCTCCTTGCGCAGCCGGTCCTCGCTGCGCTTCTCGGCCTCGGTCAGCTGCTCGCGCCCGCCCTTGCGCTTGCCGAAGACGCTCCCCACCGCGGGCAGCGCCTTGAGCGGGTCGCGCGGCGCGGCCTTGCCCTTGCCGCCGCCGCCGCCGCCGTTCCCGCCGCCGCCGCCGCCGCGCCGGCCGATTTTTTTCGCCGCCGCCTTTTCCTTCTTGGCCTCTTTTTGGCTGCGCACGCCCGCGGCCGCGCGCAGGTACGCCGGCAGGTTCTTCAGGTGCGGCGCCGCCCCGCCGCCCACGGCCCCGCCCCCGCCCGCGCGCGGCAGCACGGCGCGCTCGGCGCGCAGCGCGGCCGCCTCGGCCGCGCCGCGGGCGTCGGACGCCGCGCCGCTGCTGCCGCCCTCGCCGCCGCCGCGCCGGCCGCCGCCGTTTCCGCCAGCCCCCGAGAAATATTCTTTTAGGCGCGCCGAGTTGAGCAGCTCGCGCCGCAGCTCGGCCGCGCGCGCCTCGCGCACCACGCGGCGGGTCAGGGAGCGGGCGACGTCCTCGCCGCGGTACCGAAGGGCGTCCAGGGCCGAGGCGGGCAGGCGCCGCAGGGCGGGCAGGCGGTCGGGGCCGGCCTTGCCCTTTTTGCCGCCGCCCTTTTTGCCCTCGCCCTCGCCCTTGCCGCCGCCGCCACCGCCGCCCTTGTTCCCCTCTTCGCTCTTCGGCGCGTCCCCCTTTTCGAGGGAAGGAAGCGCCGCCGCGTCCGCCACCGCCGCCTTCTTGGCGCCGCCGCCGCCGCGCTTGCCGCGCTGGCGCCGCTTGGCGCCGTCCTCCTCCTGCGGCTGCTGCGGGTCGGCCGCCGCCGCCGCCGCCGCGCCGTCGGCGCCGTCGCCGGCGCCGTCGCCCTCGCCGCCCGCCGCCGCCGCCGCTGCGTCCGCCGCCCCCGCTGCCTCGGCGGCCTCCTCCTCCTCCGGCTCGTCCTCCTCGCCGCCGGACGACGACCGCTCCTCCGGGCCCTCCTCCTCGCCGCTCCCCGACGCCGACCCCTCCGAAATCCCCTCCTCCTCCTCCTCCTCCCCGAGCGAAAGCAGCGCCCCGCCGCCGCCGCCCGCCGCCGCCGCCGCCCGCCCGCCGCCCGCCGCGCCGTCCCTCGCCAGCGCTGCCCGCAGGAGCGCCTCGAACGCGTCGTCCTCTCCCGGGCACAGCAAAGTGATCGCCTCCCCCCTCTCTCCCGCGCGCCCCGTGCGGCCCACGCGGTGCACGTACCCGGACACCGTGGGCGGCGGCTCGGCGTTGATCACCGTGCACACGCCCTTGAAGTCGATGCCGCGCGTGACGCCAAACTCGGCGTCGCGGTGCTTGGCCTCCTGCGGCTGCTGCTTTTCCTTCTTTTGCTTTTGCTTGGGCGGCGGCTTGGCCGCCGGGCCGCGCTTTTTGCTCGCTTTGCCGCCGCCGTCATCGTCGTCCTCGTCCTTGCCCGCGGCGGCGGCGAGGAGGGCGCGCTGCTGCTTGAGCTGCCGCCGCTTCTGCTCCCGCTGCTGCTCGGCGCGCTTGCGCTTGGAGCCGACGGCGGCGGCCTCCTCCTCGTTCTCGTCCTCGTCCTCGTCGTCGCCGCCGCTCTCGCTCTCGCTCTCGTCGTCGTCGTCGTCGCTCTCCTCCTCCTCCTCCTCCTCCTCCTCCTCCTCCCGCCCGCCGACGATCTGCCCCTCCCCCCGCGCGTCGTCCGTCGCGATCATCACGTCGAACAGGCCGCGCCGGAACGCCGCGAGCGCGTGCGAGCGCGTGTTGAGCGGCAGCGCGCTGTTGAGCAGTCCGGGCTTGAGGCCGAACGCCTCTAAAAATAGCCGCAGGCGGACGCCCGCGTCGACCGAATTGACGAAAATCAAAGTTTTCGGGCGGACCACGCCGGGCAGCCGCAGCATGGCCAGCACGGCGAGCATGCGGTCGCCCGGGCCGCGGGGCAGCCGGACGCAGTAGTGGCGGATGGTCGAGGCGGCGCCCGAGCCGCCGGCGCCCAGGAGGGACGACGAGGCGCCGCCGCCGCCGCCGCCGCCGCCGCCGCTCGCGCCGCCGCCCGCCGCGCCCGCGCCCCCCAGCAAGTTGAGAGACACCGGGTTTCGGAGCACCAGGCGCGTCAGGTCCTCCACCTCGCGTCCGCTCGTCGCCGACAGCAGCAGGGCCTGGCAGCCGCGCGGCAGGGCCGGGACGAGCGCGGCCAGGTCGCCGCCGCCGCCGTAGGCCAGGAGCAGGTCGGCCTCGTCCAAGACCAAGAGCCTGAGCCGCGAGAGATCGGCGACGACGGCGGCGGCGGGTTTGTCGGCGGCGGCGGCCGTCGGCGGCGCCGCCGCGCCCGCCGCCGCGCGCTGCCGTTGCTGCTGCTGCTGCTGCTGCTGCTGCTGCCGGGAGGGGGAGGAGGCGGCGCCCGCGCCCGCCGCCCCGCCGCCGCCGCCGAGCAGCGACGGCGCCGCCGCCAGCCATCCCGCGCGCAGCGCGAGCGCGGCGCGGCCCGGGGTCGTCACGACAAGGGCGCCGGCGGCGGCGGCGGCGGCGCGCATGGCGCCGGGCGCGTCGGCGACGAGCGCGGTCGCGGACAGCAGGTGCGGGGGGAGGCCCGCGGCCGAGGACAGGCCGCGGGCCTCGGCGGCGATCTGCTCGCAGAGCTCGCGGGTGGGCGCGAGGATGAGCACCTGCCACGCGTTCGAGGAGGAGGAAAGAGCGTTGCCGTTTGCGCCGCCGCCGCCGTTTCCGCCGCGGCCGTTTCCGCCGAGGAGGGCGGCGGCGGCCGGCAGCAGGTAGGCAAGCGTCTTGCCCGTGCCCGTGCGCGCGCGCGCGACGACGTCCTTGCCCGCGATGGCGGCGGGGACGACGGCGGCCTGCACGGGCGTGGGCAGGGCGAGGCCGCGCTTGAGGAGGCCGCGCACCAGGCGCGCGTCAAGGCCGAGGTCTCCCCACGCGGCAGGGGGAGAGGGCGGAGGATCGTCTTCCGCCATCGGCGCGACCCCTGGCTCCTGCGGCCGCTCCGCCGGCGCCGCGACCGCCTTCTTGGCGGCGCGCGCGGCCGGCTTGGCCATCATGGCAGTAGTACGATGCGCGCGCGATTCGAGGGGCTTGGTTTGGATTGGCGTTCTCTCGCGGAGCAAGTCTTTCGCAACAGGCGGCGCGAAACGGCAAACGCGCGTGGACGTCGGCTCTCTCGGCGCAATGGATGGTGGTGTCTCGATCGAGTGTGGTAATGGACAAAAGAGGGTCTCCGGCGCGCGCGCTCATGAAAGGCGCGGCTTGGAGCAGGTTGCCGTCGCCGGCGAGAGAGAGCGACCGAGCGACGGAGCGACCGGCCGAGCAACAGATCGGCGGCGGCGGCCGCCCCGCGCGATTGCGCGTCTACCAAGGGCGGCCGTCACCGCCCGCTGTGCGGCACACAAGATCCAGATAGACGTGGTGGCGCCCCCTCTCTACACTACCACTGCCCTTCACTGGCAGAGAGCGCAGATACGTCCCCCGATTCATATATTCTTCGCGCGCGTCCGAAAAAAACGCAAAACACACGGTCGCGCGACGCCCCCCCCCTCCGCGCGATGACGGGAGCGCGCCGCCCCTGGTGGGCCGACGCCGCGCTTGAGCGGATGGCCGCGGAGAGGCCGCCGGAACCGGACGTCCCGTGGGAGGCGCGGCGCGCGCCGCGCCTCGAGCTCACGGCGGCGAGCGGGGGCGGCGGCGGCGGCGGCGGCGGCGCGCCATTGGCATCGGCCGCGCTCGTCCTCCGCGCGCGAGTGAGCGCGGCCGCCGCGCCCGGCGCCCCGCTGCCCGCGGCGCCAAGGGGGCGCGGCGTCACGGCAAAGGGGGCGCTGGCCCTGTTCCCTGGCGGGGGCGGCGGCGACGGCCCGCGCGTCGAGGCGCGCGGGTCGTTGCGCAAGCGCATGCTCCTCGGGCGGCGGCGGGCGGGCGGCGGCGGCGGCGGCGGCGACGACGACGGCGACGACGACGACGAAGAAAACGGCGGCGGCGGCGGCGGCGGCGGCGGCCCATTCTCTTCCCGCCTGACCGCCGACCTCACCGCCAAGATCTTCGCGCCCCCGCCGGACCTCGCCGCGCCCGGGTCTCCGGGGGGCGAGGGCCGGAGTGACCCGCGGCAGGCGTCGCTGCCGCCCGACCCGCGTGTGCTCCTCTCGCTGACCGCCCGCCGCTCGTTTGCGCTGCGGCCGCCGCCGCCGCCGCCGTCGCCGCCGCCCGCCTGCCCCGCCCGCCCCCCGCCCTTGCCTCGCGTTGAAGGAAGAGGGGCGAGGGGCTTGGAACCGGCGTGGCGCCTCGACGTCAAGGCCGGCGCGGCCCTGGACCCAGTGGAGCAGGCGCTGCTGCCGGCCGGGCACGCGCGGCTGGTGCGGAGCTTTGGCGGCGGCAACAGCGACGGCGGCGGCGTCGGCGGCGACGGCGGCCAAGGCTGGGGGCAGCGGCTCGTCTCTGTCAGCGTGGGCGCCGACTGGCCCGCCGTGGCCCCCACGACTTTTTTCGCCGCGTCGGGGGCGCGCGCGGGGACGCCGCCGCCCTCGGCCGCCGCTGACGCGGCCCGGGAGGCCAGCGCCGCAAAGAGCGAGGGCGCGACGAGCGCGGCCGACGGCGGCGGCGGCGGCGGCGGGACCGCGGCGCGACTGTTTGGCGAGGCGCGGGAGGAGCTCGCGCGGCGCGTCCGGGCGGCGCCCGCGGCCGCCGCGCTCGGTTCCGTGGGCGGGGGGGCGCTCGCGCGCGCGCTGCTGCCCGTGCCGCCCGCGCCGCCGCTCGGCCCCCTGCTGTTGCTGCCGATGGCGGCGGCGGCTTCGCTCGCGCGGGCGTTGCGCCGGCAGCGGCGGCGGCGGCGGCGGCGGCAGCCAGGAGGCGACGGCGACGGCGGCAGCGGCGAGGACGGCGGCAAGCCCGCGCCTCTTTCTTCCAAGGAGCAGCAGCAGGCCGACGCGTCGACGCCCGTCCCCGCGGCGCCCTCCAAGCGGCGCCCGTCCGCCGCCGCCGTCGCGGGAGGGTCGGCGGCCGCGACGCCCCGGCGGCGGCGCGTGCCCCGCCCGACGGCAGAGGAGGAGGTGGAGGGCGCGCCCGCCGCGTCGGCGGCGGCAGCGCAAGAGGAGCAGCAGCGGCGGCCCGAGCAGGCGGCAGAGCCGCAGGCGCAGCAGGAGGCGGGGCAGCAGCAGCAACAGCCGCAGCAGCACCAGCAGCAGCAGCAACAGCCGCAGCAGCAGCAGCAGCAGCGCCCGTCGGAGGAGGGAGGACCGGCGGGCGGCGGCAGCGGCGGCGGCGAAGGCGACAGAAGCGGCGAGAGCGACGAGGCGGAGGAGGAGGAGGAGCGCCCGCTCGTCCTCAAAGCCTCAATGGCCGCCCGCCGCATGGCCGCCCGCCGCCGCGCCGCCGCCGCCCAGCAGGTGTCGCGCGCCGCTCCCCAGGCCGCGCGCCGCGCCCCGCGCCGCGCCAAGGACGACGCGCGCCCCGCGCCGGCGACGCTCGCCGGCAGGGCCGGGCGCTGGCTCGAGGACCGGCTCGCCGCGGCGCCGCTGCCGCGCCCTCTGCGGCGGGCGGCGCGGCGCGCGCTCGCCGCCGCGCGCGCCGCGTCGGGCGCGGCCCTGGGTGCGGGCGCGCTGGCGGCGGTGGGCGCGGCGCGATGCTGGGACGCCGTGCGCGGGGACGTGCACGTCGAGGTGGCGGTGCGCGAGGCGGCGCCCTTCTTCCGGCCGGGCGCGGCGGCGGCGGCGGCGGCGGCGGGCGGCGGCGGGAGCGGCGGAGCGGCGGCGGCGGCGGCGGCGGCGGCGGCGGCGACGACTCGGATCCGATACAAGCACGGGCGGCTGCAGCTGCTGCGAGACTTTTAGGGAAACGAGGTAAGATTGAGACGAGGCGTGTAAACATGCGACACGTGATTTCACGTCATCTGTGTGGCGTGCTCGCACGGGGGGGTTGGTGAGTGAAGAAAATGCGGCGGCGCCTTTTTTGGGGCGGCGGCGGCAGCAGCAGCAACAGAAGCAGGAGCGGCCGATTCCGAGAGATGAAATGAAATGAAATGAAATGAAATGAGAAAAGAAACGAAGGAACAGCAAAACATCTCCGTTCCCCTTCAGATCTCGCACAAGACGGCCAGCCGCCCGCGCTGGAGCCGCACGGACCACGCGTCCGCGGACAGCTTGACGTACGGCCACGCGCGCCAGAGCGCGCCGCCGGGGCCGCCGCCGCGCCCGCCGCCGCCCGCCGCGCCCGCCGCGCCCGCCGCGCCCGCCGCGCCCGCCGCGGCCCCGCCGAACGCCCCCGGCCCCCCCGCGAGCGCCGCGTCGAGCGCCCACTCCAGGGCGTCGCCGTCGGCCGCCGCGCCGCCCAGGCCTAGGGGACGCAGCGCGGCGTCCGCCGCGCCGCCCAGCAAGAGGGCGTCGGCGGCGGCGTCGTCTGCGTCGTCGTCGCCGTTGCGGCCGCCGCCGCCCGCTGCCGCCGCCGCCGCCCCTGCCGCCGCCGCAGCCTGGTTCCCGTCCCCTCCTCCTCCCGCCCGCAGCCGCAGGCCCGTCGCCGCCCAGTCCAGCCCCACGCTCAGGCGGAGGTCGCGCCGGCGCGCGCCGCCCTCGCCCGCGCCGCCGTACCGGTAGGCCTTGAGGCGCAGGCCGCCGCCCAGCGCGGCCGGGAGCTCGGCGCGCCGGAACGCGCCGCCGCCGCCCGCCGCCGGAACGCGCCGGAACGCGCCGCCGCCGCCGCCGCCCGCCGCCGCGTCTGCTGCCGCTCCTCCTCCTCCTCCTCCGCCAAAGGGCGGCGACGGCCGCCGCCGCGCCGACACGCGCGCGGGCTCGACCGCGCCGCACGCCTTGGCCGTGAGCCACACGTCCGTGTCGCGCGTGCGCCGCAGCACCTGCGGCAGCTTGCGCGCCGTCAGGACGTACGCCAGGCGGCCGCCGCCGCCGCCGCCGCCGCCGCCGCCGCCGCCAAACGCGCCGCCGCCGTCGCCGCCAAACGCGGCCGCCGCCGCCCCTCCTGCTCCCCCCCCCCTACCGTACGCGTTCGCCCGCCCGCCCGCGAACGCCGGCGGCCCCCGCGCCGGGCACGAGGTGACCGACAGCCCGGGCGACAGCCGCCAGTCGCGCCCGCCCAGCAAGACGCGCCACCCGGCCGGCAAAAGGAGCGATCCAGCCTCCGCCGCCGCTGGTGCCGCCGCCGCCGCCGCCGCTCCCCCGTTGTTCCCCTCGCCGCCCGCCGCCGCGCCGGCCACAAACGAAGGCACGGGCGAGGAGTCCCAGTGGCGCGCCAGCGTGCCGCGGTACTCGTACGCCCCCGTCCCCGCGTTCAGGCTGCCGCGGTACCGCGCCTCCAGCCGGCTGCCCAGGGCCGCGAGCGCGCGGCGCGCCCGGCCGCCGCCGCCGCCGCCGCCGCCGCCGCCGCCGCCGCCGCCCGACGCCGCCGCCGCCGCCGCCGCCGCCGCCGCCGGCGGCGCCTCCAAAGCCTGCGCCACGTCGACCGACAGCTGCCGCGACGGCAGGTCCCACCGCAGGCGCGCGCGCATGGCCCCGAGGACGCCCTCGCCGCCGGCCGGCGCGGCGGGCGCCGCGGCCCCCGCCTCACCCTCCTCGAGACGGCCGAGCGCGCCGAGCAGGCGCGCGCCGCCGGCGCCGACCGCGGCCCTGGCGCCGCCGGCCTCGGCGCGCGCGCGGGCCGCCGCCGCGGCGAGCGCCGCGCGCTCGTCCTCGGCCTCGTCCTTCACGTCGCGGTGCAGGTCTGGCGGGCCGGTGACGAGGTTGGCCTCGCCGCCGCGGATGGGCGACCGCGCTCTCCGCCTCTGGCGGCGCGCCATCCTTGTCCCTGAGAGGGGGGGAGAGAGGCGCGCGCACGCAGGGGGGGACAAGGAGTGCTTTGCCTTTTCGTTCGGGCTGCGCACCGAGGACTGCTCGCGCTTCCAAAATAGATGCAGGTGTAGGTTGGTGGTCGATGCGCAGCGTGTGCTGTTCGTGTGATTGGGATTGGATTTGTGAGTTGCGCGCCCGGTTGGTCGATCGTTCTTTTTTAGGAGGAGGCCTCCTCAGGAGGAGGGAGGCAAGAGCATTGATCAAACGCGCCCTCTCCCCCATCAGACGCCGCCCCTCGACCAAACAACAACAACGACAACGACGAGCGCGCCGATCAGACACACATGCATACGCGCCCCTCGATCACTAAGCACACGGCCCACACACGGAACGAAACAAAAAGAAAAACTCTGTCGGGAAGTGGCGGATCATCGGCGATCGCCCCCCCCTCTTTTTCAAGAGGGAATGGAGACCGGCCTCTTCTACGACCTGGCCGAGCGCAGCCTCTGCCTGGCCGTGCGCGAGGGCGTCGTCGCCGAGCCCGACGTGCGCCTGCGCTTCCGCGGCGTCCTGAACACCGCCGCCGCCAACGGCGCGCCGCCGTCGTCCTCGTCGTCGGCGCCGGCGGCCGCGCCCGTTTTTGCATACCGCGGCACCCTTCTCAAATACGTGTCGGTCGGCGGCGGCGGCCGCGGCGGCAAGGGCGGCGGCAGCACGCCCCTGGCCATCGGCGCGGGCGTGGGCGTGTCTTCCGAGACGCGCGACGAGCCGTTCGCCGTCCTCGCCGCGCGAAAGAGCGCCGCGCTCTGGGGCGGCGGCGGCGGCGGCGGCGGCGGCGGCGGCGGCGGCGGCGGCTCGGCGGCGGACGACCCGTCCGCGGCGCTCGTGTTCACGGCGAAAGCGTCTGTGGACCTGCTGGGAAGGCGCGGGGCGGCGGCGCTGGGCGCAGGGGGGCAGCGGCTGGGGGGCTCGGCGGCGGGACCAGCGGGCGCGGCGGCGGCGCCGGCGCCGGCGTCGTCGGCGGCGCGGCGGGCGGGCGGCGGCGCGGCCGGCGGCGGCGCCTTCGGCGCGGCGACGGCGCTGGCGGCCGCGCTGGGCGGCGCCCCCGCGCGGCCGCGCGCGGGCTTCCGGCTCACGCGCCGCTTTCTCAACTTCACCGAGCGGCAGGACCTGGAGCTGTGCGCGGGCGTCGACCTGACGTGGGGCGCCGGCGCCGCCGCCGCGCAGGCGCGGGGGCTGGCGCCGTCGCTGCTCTCGGGCCCCCTGCGGGCGGAGGCCTTTGCCCGCGTGCGCGAGAACAACTGGGCGCTGACGCTGCGGCGCGGGAGGTGGGCGCTCACGTACGACTTGTGATTGCCGATTGACGATGATGAGATATGATGATTGTAGACATTGATGACGGCGGGTCGGTCTGAATTTTTCGAAATTTGAATTCGAAATGAAATCTCGATCTTTCGCGTTCGAGGGGGGGGGGGTGCGTCTTTTTA
>Ga0335398_10006467_pt1 | contig 14834 bp, 12 predicted proteins | sample BON03_FD_205742 | JGI IMG/M metagenome (GOLD analysis project Ga0335398, IMG submission 205742) | Freshwater microbial communities from Lake Bonney liftoff mats and glacier meltwater in Antarctica - BON-03 (spades assembly) (version 2) | ecosystem: Environmental > Aquatic > Freshwater > Ice >... | reverse complement strand
AAACCCGATGCTGGCGCTCGTCCAGTTGACTGTAATATCTGATTTCGTCTTCGCTGATCAATGTAAGTTACTCGTGAGGTGAAAAGCAATTTTACCAAGTTATTTTTTAATCGTTACTAAGTGAAACCGCCCCGTTTTATCGTCCCTATATTATACAGTGTTTTTGATCTGATCTACTTTGAAATAATATTCTGATCGTTTACTCCCAACTTACTATGCTAAAAAAAAGCCTTTCTGTTTTCACCCTTGCCGCCTTACTTGTCATGAATCAAGGATGTAACACTACCAAAGAAGCTACCAAAAGCTCCAAGCCCCTACGGATCATTGTGTTAGACCCCGGTCATTTCCATGCTGATTTGCTCCAAAAAACTTCCTACGAACAGGTAGACTCAACGGTACATGTGTATGCCCCCGAAGGAGCCGAGGTAAAAGCCTACCTCAGCAAAGTAGACCAGTATAATACCCGAAGTGAATCTCCTACCAACTGGAATGAAAAGATATACACTGGCCCTGACTACCTAAAAAAAATGCTGGCCGAGAAGCCCGGCAATGTGGTGGTACTCGCCGGAAATAACCAAAAGAAAACCAACTACATCAAACAGTCCGTTGATGCAGGATTGAATGTATTGGCCGACAAGCCAATGGCAATCGATGCGGCTGGTTTTGAACTTTTGAAAGAAGCCTTTGCTTCCGCTGAGAAAAGCAACGTGCTCCTGTACGACATCATGACGGAGCGGTACGAAATTACTAACGCGCTACAAAAAGAACTGGCGAAGCAATCCGCTATTTTTGGTGAACTTCAAAAAGGTACGCCCGAACAACCTGCTATCAGCAAAGAGAGTGTGCACCATTTTTCAAAGATTGTATCAGGAAGTCCGTTGGTTCGTCCGGCTTGGTTTTTTGATACCAAACAACAGGGTGAAGGTATTGTCGATGTCAATACGCACCTCGTTGATCTAATTCAGTGGGCAGCTTTTCCGGAAGTAGTTTTGAGCTCGGCGGATGTTACACTCACCTCAGCAAGACGCTGGACCACTGACCTTACACCCTCGCAGTTTAAGTTGGTAACGAAGCAAGATACCTACCCTACCTACCTTTCGTCTTCGGTGAAAGATAGTATTTTGAGTGTCTATGCCAATGGAGAAATAAATTACACCTTGAAGGGTATCCACGCTCAGGTGAAAGTATTGTGGAATTTTCAGGCTCCTCAGGGCGCAGGAGATACGCACTACTCCGTCATGAGGGGTTCAAAAGCCAATCTGATTATCCGGCAAGGGCAAGAGCAAAATTACAAGCCAATGCTATATATCGAGGCCGTGGGTACTGATGCTGGTTACGCACAGGCCATGGAAGCAGACTTCAAAACTGTGGAAGCGATGTACCCAGGTATTGAATTGAAGAAAGATACCAATGGCTGGCAGGTGGTGATTCCGGCAAAATACGATAATGGCCACGAAGCCCACTTCGCGCAGGTAGCCCGCAAATATATGGATTACCTCAAAGCAGGTAAACTCCCCGACTGGGAAGTACCTAACATGATCACAAAATACTACACAACCACTCAGGCGTTACAAATGGCGAATCAATGAGTGAATGATAGAGTGAGTTTATTCTATCATTCACTCATTCAAAATTAATTACTACTGTTCGTTCAATCCCCACTTATAGTCCATGTAGGAGATATTATCTGACTCCAATTTGGTAGAAGCGTACTTATTGATCCAATCCTTAATCGGCATTTTCTTTTTGAAATCGCCGCCGTACCAATCCATGATTTTTGTTATACTGGCTTTGTCCTTCGTAACCACATTTTTGGTGGCATCATTTAGGAAGTCACGTCCTTGATCATCCAGTTGTTGGTTTAGCTTTGCCGCGGTAAACGCTTCATTACGTAAGGGCGGGCAAGACATGGCGGCACAAACTAATGCAAAGTGAATGCGGGGCTCATTGAATTGCTTCCGGATAATACCGTGCTCAATATTGTTCAAGTCCATTTTCTTACCCCCGATTTCAATAAACTTCACATCCCAGGGAGTATTCACGAACGGGATCTTAATGGTAGCTCCGATATCCTTAATACTTTTTATTGGATAGTGTTCCAAAATAAGCTCAATGGTATAAGCATTGTAGGCATTGATCCAGTAAGCTAACTGCTCATTGCCGCTCCATTTTGAATTAGGTGCGTTATTACTCACTAGTTCCAGGTACTTTTTCAATTCAGAACGGTCGGCCTTAAAGCCTTTGTAATCAACCATACCTTTGTTATTGACGTGCTTTTTCAAAAGGTTGTCCCATATAGTATGTTCGATGGGGGCAGCCGCCGAAGTGGGTGCTGTGGTACCACAGGCGCTAATGACAAGCACAGTTAATACGGTGTACATTACTTTTCTAAGATTCATAGTTTGTTAATTAAGGGAAGTACCTATCACATGCAAGGGACGATTAGTACTACATTGATTTTTGTGTTCATTTTTATATACGTAAAAAGCATGCCAATAGTTTATGATCATTACTACACTCCTATTTCTCAGGCTGCAAACCCTAAACGCCATCCTCTTGTAGGTATAAATAGCTATACCCACCTCAAAGTTAGCCTAAAACAAGATTATTTCATTTTAGAATAGAAATAAAAGTATGTCCACTTCGTTTGCTATAACAAATCATTTTTCGATACTTTTACACAAGGATTAGCTGTCTTCCTCCTTCGCTTTCTCTTAATTAAACAGCCAATCCAATTTATGACTAGATAGTTTATTAACCCTATTTATGCGTTCATATAAAAAATATGACGATGAAGAATTATTCAATTTGATTAGTCAGGATAACCCTCTGGCATTTGAAGAGTTGTATACCCGATACTATACATTCTTGCTCAATAATGCCTACAAGAGATTGCGGGATAAGAATCAATCAGAGGAGGTAGTACAAGAGTTATTCGTGAACTTATGGGTAAAACGCCATAAGATAGGGACTCCCCAGAATAGTAAGGCTTACCTCACTACCGCCATCCGAAATCAGGTAATAAGTAGTATACGCAAGAGTAAGACCATGAGTATTGCCGATAATGTAGACCTTCCTGACCTGCAACTAGCCAGTGAAAACGGTACCGAAGATCTTGTAAAATACGAGGAGTTAAAGGCTGCCTATGAAAAAAGTATTTTAGCATTACCCGAAAAGTGCCGCCGGGTCTACCAACTTCACGAGAAAGGACTAAGTATCCACGAAATAGCCGATCAACTCTTAGTTTCGCCCAAAACCGTAGAAGCACATATGCTTAAAGCCCGAAACACATTACGAAAACGACTGGGAGGATTTATCGCCATTTGCCTGATTATCCTCATCCACACTTATCTGTAAATGAAAAAAATTAAAAATATTTCCATAGCGGCTAAGGTCTAGGCGACTGTTATGCGTCTTACTTACAGATCAAACATTGATTTATCAGGCCGTCTGACTGACACACATGAAAGACCATAGAATTTCCGGCGAATTGCTGGATAAATATTTGGATAATGCCTGCACCAAACAAGAAATTCAATTGGTAGAGATATGGTATAACTCATTTGAGAACGAACCAAACCTACAAACTGTTTTTCCAGAAGTAGTGAGTTTCAGTTATCGTGGCCAATTGTTTGACCGAATAAAACAAAGAATCAAAGAGCAAGAATTTTATCCCGAAAATACGGAAATTGGCCGTCTGAAAACTTTTTCACCAGCAATCTGGTACGTAGCAGCAAGTATTTTGCTGATTTCGGTAGTAGCTTTTTGGGTATTTAAGCAATCACAATCCGAAAAGGTATCCACGAACGTAGCAACGCTTCCACCAAGATTGCTTTCAAATACCGGAGCTACGATTATGGAAGTAGTGCTACCCGATAGTAGCGAAGTATGGCTTCAACCCTCCTCTACTTTGTCCTACGGCAGTTCCTACGGAGAAGTAAACCGGGAGGTTACCTTGGAGGGGGAAGCATTTTTTGTGGTATCAAAAAACGCCCAAAAAACTTTCATTATTCACTGCGGAAAAATGACAACTGAGGTACTTGGGACGAGCTTTAACGTACGGGCTTACAAAAATCAGGATCGCTTTAAGGTATCGGTGGTTATCGGAAAAGTAGCCGTCAGCAGCCCAAAGCAAAAAATAATATTAACCGCTCAGCAACAGGTAACGTATGATCCTGTTTCGGGGCAACTGACCGAACATCGCAAGGCTGCTTCAAACATACATAAAGAGTGGGGAAAAGCTTCAATCAATTTCGAGTGGGCATCGGTTTCGGAGGTGGCGAAATCACTAGAAAAAACGTTCGGGGTTGAAATTAAATTCGAAGACCCCAAACTTAAAAACTGCTATTTAAGAGCCGACTTTACCAATATGCGTTTACCTATGATTTTGGACTTGCTTTGTAGATCAGTTGATGCAAAGTACACCTTGAAAGATGATGTAATCGTAGTATCAGGTCCCGGATGCTAGAACATCTGGAATTAGCTTAAAAAGTTCCAAATTTTTAAACTTGGAACCTGTCCCTAACCTTTGACTCATAATGTGTTCACACCATTCACTGAATTATTCCTAAACCTACTATAACAAAGTTAGGAGTCTTCACAGTGAAGGCTCCTAATCTTATTTACTCATTTCAACTTCACTCTAACTTGCCGGTAAAGAGTAAAGTCTACAATTAACATTAAAGCAACTAAAAGTATGAAAAAGTAAAGAGAAAAACCAATAATTGATCATTTAGCGATCATGCGTACAGCTATTGTGCAGGCGATGGGGGTGTTGGGGTGTATACTTTTAGTATTCACTAATTTTGTGTTTGGACAGTCTGTACTAACACAAAAAGTTAATTTAGAGTTAAAAAAGGCAAATCTCCGTGCTGCCCTCCAAAGATTGGAAAAAAGTACTGACGTCAAGTTCATTTACAGCAGCCGAGTAGTCAAGTCAGGCGTAAAAGTAAGTTTACAGGCACAAAACCAGTCACTTGCCAAAGTATTAGATAACCTACTAGCTCCCGTTGGTATCGGTTATAGAGTTGTTGATACTCAAATCCTTCTCTTCAAGCTACCGAAGCCAATCACTTCCATCAAGTCTACTTCCGAGCCTATTAAACTTCCTTCCATCAGGGATAAGCCGCAAGAAATAATTATTCGGGGAAAGGTCGTTGATACCGAGGCCACCACCCCGCTCCCTGGTGTCAACGTAGTCATCAAAGGAACCAGCCAAGGCACAACGACCGATATTAACGGTTTTTTCTCGCTCAACGTTCCTATTACCAATACCCAGCTTGTTTTTAGCTTTGTAGGGTACGAGAAAGTAGAATATCCTATCAAGAACTCAGATGAATTACTTATCCAGATGCGGCAGGATATCAGGCACTTGGAAGAGATGGTGGTTATCGGATATGGCGCAGTAAACAAAAGTGACCTTACCGGCTCAGTAAGTGTAATAAAGAATGATAAGCTACTCGACCGTCAGGCTACCAACGTTGGTCAGGCTTTACAGGGTCGTTTTCCAGGGGTAGACGTTTCGCTGAATTCCTCGACCCCCGGCTATCAGCCCCGGATTCGGATTCGGGGAATCGGCTCCATCAATTCGGGTATTGATCCCTTGTACGTGGTTGACGGAATCATTGGGGTTTCAAACGTTAATTTGCTTAATCCAAATGACATTGAATCGATCGAAGTACTGAAAGATGCCTCAGCTACGGCTATTTACGGAGCAAGGGGCGCCAATGGCGTCATTCTGATAGCGACCCGACGCGGCAAAGCGGGAAAAACGCAGGTAACCTACGATACCTGGGGTTCTTACCACACTCCCGCCCGGCATCTTGGTACTTTATCCCCCGACGAATTCATGTTGGTTTACAATACTGCTTTTGACAATGCCCAGAAATATGATCCGGAAGGGTTTGCCGACGGCAAGTATATACGTAATACCCCAACTGATTTCCCGAACCTGTTTGACTCTCAGGGCGAGCCCCTTTACTCAACCAATTGGGAGCAGGAAATATACCGGCCTACCACTTCACAGAACCACGAGTTCGGAGTACGCGGCGGTACCGACAAAAGCGCACAAAGTATTTCCGTGGGCTACACAGATCAGGGTGGTATCATGCGTGGATCAGGTTTTCAACGCTATTCAGTAAAGTTTACGCTTGATAATTCCATCAACAAATGGTGGAAAATCGGAGGAAGTATATTCCTAAATAAATCAACACAACAAGAAGTAGATGATGCTTCCGGTGGGTTAAACGTACCGCGGATGGTTATGGAAGCACTTCCCATTTTACCGATTAAATATCCGGATGGTAGCTGGGGTCGCAACAAAGACTGGCCCGGAATGGAAGGTGGCGAAAATCCGATCCGACTCATTGAAGAGCGAGACCGTGTTAATAACCGTCTTCAGATACTGGGGCAGGTATACTCTTCTATTCAATTAGGGAAAGGTCTGAACCTACAAACAAATGTTGGCTACGAATTACAAAACAGCAAAAACAACTTCTACTCCGGCCGTAATCTGAACGCACTTTCGGCCGATCAGAAAGGAGTGGCATCAATAGCCTCTAGTAATGAGAATTACTGGCAGTTTGAGAACTACCTCAATTATAATAAGACATTTAACACTAACCATACTTTCACGGCTCTGGCTGGGTTATCCTGGCAGGAGCGCTCCTGGGAAATGTTCTCAGCCTCCTCTGAAAACTTCATCGATGATTTCTGGGGATGGCATAACCTAGGGGTAGGTACGATCCTTAGAAAGCCTTCTTCTGAAGATGGAAAATGGGCGCTAAATTCTTATTTCACGCGACTCAACTACAACTTTAAAGGTAAATACCTTTTTACTTTCACCAGCCGATACGATGGGTCATCCAAGTTTGGCATAAATAACAGATACGGTTTCTTCCCTTCCGCCGCCATTGCCTGGAATGTAAGTGAAGAAGAATTTCTCAAAAATAGCAAACTGGTTTCTAACCTGAAACTACGGGTCAGCTACGGAAAAACCGGAAACCAAGAAATTGGTCAGTATGCCTCACAACAGTTTTTGAATACCGGCGATGTACTACTAGACGGCAAGCGGCAAACAGGTATCTGGCGAGGGTCATTCGGTAACCCCGACCTTCGTTGGGAATACACCAATCAGTTCGACATTGGGGCGGACATTGGCCTGTTGAACAATCGGATCAATATAACAGTGGATTACTACCATAAAGTAACCAAGGATCTGCTCCTGAACGCACCGATTCCCTGGTCTACCGGGCTAAGTTCAGTAACCCAAAATATTGGTTCGGTAGAAAATAAAGGTTTGGAGGTTGCCTTCGCGATTCGCACTATTACGAACCAATTTTTTAGCTGGACGACCAACCTTGCGTTTTCGACTAATAGAAATAAAATATTAAAACTAGGGGTAAATAATGATGATATTTTTCCGGGTCCGCGGTTTCTGGGTGAGACTAACATATTGCGGGTAGGCTATCCCATCGGCACTTTCTGGGGCTACAAACGACTCGGTACCTGGAACACCAATGAAGCTGATATGGCCGCGCAGTACAACCGCAAACCCGGCGATTTACGGTGGGCCGATCTTAATAATGACGGTAAAATAGACACAAGTGATGAAACCATTATTGGGCGTGCGTACCCTAAATGGACCATGAATATCAGCAACGGATTTCAACTAGGTAAATTTGATTTAGCGTTTGATATCCGTTTTGTCATGGGAGTTAATTCTGTTAACGCCACAAAGCACTCCACCCAAGATCGCCAGGGTATTGCCAGTAGCTCTCCGACGGCTTTGGGCGCCTGGCGGCCCGATAATCAGGATACTTATATTGCCGAAATACGACACTATAACGCCGGGTACGACACCCATATGGACGACTGGTGGGTTGAGAATGGCGCCTTTATACGCGGGCAAAATGTAGTGGTAGGGTATACTCTTCCTCGTTCTATTGGCAAAGTTAATTTTCAACGACTGAGGGTTTACGCCAGCGCCCAGAACTTCTTCCTTTGGGATTACTACTCCGGCTATGATCCCGAAGCTCTGACGGGCTTCGGAAATCAACTTACGCAGAATATGGAATTCTTTCAATACCCAAGGCCCCGTACTTTTAACCTGGGCCTTAACGTTACAATCTAGTACAATAGATCAATTTAGCCAGGGTTTATGAACAAAACACTAAGACTATGCATGCTCGTTTTGGCGTGGCTGTCTATCACATCCTGTGAGGATTTCTTACAGGAAGACCCTACCGGGCGGCTAACAACAACTTCGGAGGTCTCTAGCCCAGAGATAGTCCGGGCTTTTGTGGATGGAGCATACTCCAATCTGGGGACCTTCAATAACGCCAGCAGTGGCTGGGGGGGTAATAACGCCTCTCTTATTGAGTTTCTGACGGGAAAAGCCAATGGAAATTCCCAAACGGAGGCCTTCAAATTCTACAACCTCGAATACGACGCCCGGGCCTTTTACATTGATAGTTGGTGGGCAGGCATGTATTCTGGTATTGCCCGAGCCAATCTGTCTATTCAGAAACTAGGCGAAATACCTTCTCTCGACCCTGCGTCCCGCCGGGATATGCTCACGGAGGCAAAAACATTGAGGGCACTCTACTACTTTCAACTAGTCAGGATGTTTGGGGATGTACCAAAAATTACCAGGCTAGTAACCGAACTGAGCGATTTACAAACACCCCGCTCGCCGGTCAAAGAAATCTATGATCAGATTATAATCCCTGATCTTCTGGAAGCGGAAAAATCTTCACTTCCCTGGCGTCAGCCAAGCGGTCGGGTATCGATGGGCCTCATTAAAAGTTTACTCGCCCACGTGTACCTTACCTATGCCGGATACCCTGTACAAGGAGGTGTACTCTACTATGCAGAATCCGCCCGGCGGTCCAAAGAAATCATTGAAAGTGGTACGTTCTCTCTGTTCGAAGAATACACCGACCTGATTAATCCAGCCAATCGAAACCTGAAAGAATTCATATTTCAGATTCAACACGAAAAAGATATCAGGACCAACCACATGACCCCGGTAACCCTTCCTACCTTACGGGGTATTGCCTCCTACTCCGACGAGTATGGTGGACTGATACCTCGCAAAGAGTTTGTGGAAAGCTACGACCCTCGGGATAAGCGGATCCAGGAAAAACAGTTTTACTATACCTTTTACAAAGGGCACCCTTCCGACTACCCCATTGGCGACGCCCGACGTGAGCGACTGGATCTGGGAGGGTACTACATCTATAAGTATTTCGATAAAGCCGCCATTGATAATGATGCCAGGTCCAATCTTAACTACACAATTTACCGATACGCAGACGTCCTGCTGATGTACGCCGAAGCCTCTAACCGAGCCGAAGGGGCTCCCAATACCATGGCGTTCAAAGCCCTTAATGACGTACGAAGCCGGGCCACTTTGCCTCCGGTAACAACCACCTCGCTGGAAGAGTTTGAAAAAACCGTTTGGGCGGAACGCTATTTTGAACTAGCCTACGAAAGCAAAATCTGGTTTGATATGCTCCGAACTCATAAAATACGCAATGACCTCACTAAAAATTGGGATAATTTTGTGGGCCATACGACGGTTTACCATAAAACTTTTACGGCCAAAAACCTTCTCTTACCCATTCCTCATCGCGAAATTGACAACAACCGCAACCTTATTCAAAACTCTGGTTTTTAAGCGTCAAGAATAAAGAAGCCGTACCTTGCGGTACGGCTTCACTCCTATTTTACGGGGCGACTATCTACCTTCAAATAGGTTACCAAGCCCACCTAGCACGGAGCCACTCTCTTTGTTGGCATTTCCACCACGGGGCGAAAGACGGTCAATCAATTTAGAAATTGGCATTGACTGAATCCATACCCTTCCTGTTCCACTCAATGTGGCAAGGAATATACCTTCCCCACCAAACACCATGGATTTAAGACTACCAGCCCGTTGAATATCAAAGTTTATCGAAGGCTCAAAAGCTACTACGCAGCCCGTATCTACGCGTAAGGTTTCGTTGTTTAGCTGGCGCTCCATCATTACCCCACCAGCGTGTACAAACACCATTCCATCCCCACGGAGTTTTTGTAGTATAAACCCTTCCCCACCAAAAAGGCCGGAACCAATCCTTTGGTTAAAATGGATTTTCATACTAGTACCCAACGCAGCGCACAGAAAGCCATCCTTTTGTACGATAAGTTCATTACCATACACTTTGCTGAGATCCATCGGCATAATGGTACCCGGATAGGGTGCAGCAAAAGCGACCTTACGCTTCCCGTAACCACGGTTGGTAAAATGGGTCATAAACAGCGATTCTCCCGTAATAAGCCGGGTGCCCGCCTGAAAGATCTTGCCCATAATGCTCTGATTCGCTTCCGAACCATCGCCCATTTTGGTTTCAAACTGAATACCTTCTTCCATGTACAGCATGGCACCCGCCTCCGCAATTACGGTTTCGTTGGGGTCTAGTTCTACTTCTACTACCTGAATATCTTCTCCGATAATCTTGTAGTCAATTTCATGTGACATCATACCTAAAACAAAGTTGGTTTAGTTAATTAGATAGTTAAATAAAGACGAGCAACCCTCTCTCACTCTTCCTCAGAGGAGGGCTTTTTCTTTGACTTACGAGATTTACGACCCGGAATATCCTCCCGGTCACGCAGTTTCTTATCGTCAACATTCTTATTCAGAAACTCATTAATTCGATCCATATCAAAACTCGTGGTGATTTCACCAAACGAATTAATCTGGATGTCAAATCCTTCGAGGTCTTTGTGTACACGGGGCTTATCTTCCTGGGGATCGTTCGGATCCGACTGCTTTTTCTTTGCCATACTATTATTTTTTACCCGGATACCATCAAGTCGTCTGGGTTAATTACGTTTCTATCTGGTACTAAATTTAAAGAACCTTGCCACGATTGACAAGGTTCTTCTAGTAAATGGTCCATTTTAGCCAATAATCGGCGGCTAGTAGTGGTAAATGGGAGTGTAAATTGAAACTACTTCAATTTACTGACCGCATTTACCAGACGGCTTACAACTTCGTCCTTTCCCAAAATCTCCATGGTGACCATCAAATCAGGCCCAGCACCAACCCCGGTTACGGCCAGACGTAGGGCCTGCATAATTTTACCCATCTTGATTCCAGCTGATTCGAGAGTCTCACTAAGTACTTGCTTAATGGTATCCCCTGCGTAGGGTCCATCATATCCAGCAAGGGCTGAAGCAAAGGCACCGATCCCACGCTCTGCTTCCTCGTTCCATTTTTTGGCCACTATTTCCTGATCATAGATTTCAGGAGCGCTGAAAAGAAAAGCTGATTCGGTTACGATATCTTTCACAAAGTGAACCCGATCTTTCAAAAGATGGACAATTTGAATAGCCTGCTCGTCGGAGATATTAATATTCTTTTGAGCAAACAAGGGTTGCACCTGAGCGGCCATCGTAAGGTCATCCTTCTCTTTCAAGTACTGTTGATTGAACCAGTTAGCTTTCTGAATATCAAACTTTGCTCCTGCTTTGTGTACCCGTTCAAAACTAAATGCCTCAACTAACTCAACCATGGAGAAAAGCTCCTGCTCAGTACCTGGGTTCCAGCCGAGGAAGGCCAGAAAATTGGTGGTAGCTTCGGGGTAGTACCCTTCTTCCCGGAAACCAAGCGCCTTATCACCCGTTTTGGGGTCGGTCCACTCCAAAGGGAAAATCGGAAAACCTCCCAAGTCGGCATCCCGCTTCGACAGTTTTCCGTTTCCGTCGGGTTTTAGCAACAAGGGCAAATGCGCAAACTGCGGCATAGTATCTTCCCAACCAAGGTAGCGGTAAAGCAATACGTGCATAGGAGCAGAAGGCAGCCATTCCTCACCCCGGATCACGTGGGTAATTTCCATCAGGTGGTCATCTACGATGTTTGCCAAGTGATAGGTAGGCATTCCGTCCGATTTAAGAAGCACTTTATCGTCAATCTGCGAGGAGTGAACCACTACCCAGCCACGTACCATATCATTAAACCGGATATCTTCCTTAGGCTGTACTTTTATCCTGATCACGTAAGGATCTCCGTTATCCAGGCGGGCCTTGGTCTCCTCAGCGGGAAGCGTCAGTGAGTTAGTCATCTGCACACGCGTGATTGCATTATACTGCGCCGCTGGTACTTTGGCCTCTTCCAAACGCTTCCGCATTGCTTCCAACTCTTCGGTGGTATCAAAAGCATAGTAAGCTTTTCCTTCCAGTACCAGCTGCTCTGCGTATTGGCGATACATCTCTTTCCGCTCCGACTGTCGGTAAGGGGCATGGGGACCACCTTTGCCAAGACCTTCGTCAATTTCAATGCCTAACCAGGCCAGCGATTCGAGTATGTACTCCTCAGCACCCGGTACATACCGGGTCTGATCGGTATCCTCAATGCGTAAAAGCATTTGTCCACCGGTTTGGCGGGCAAATAAATAATTATACAGTGCGGTTCGTACGCCTCCGCTGTGGAGAGGCCCCGTTGGGCTTGGCGCAAAACGAACACGGGTGGTTTGAGTTGTCATTCAGTGTTTTATTGGGAAAGTCGGTAGTGGGTGGCTCTTTATGATTTTACCTGATGATAGTAACTTGACACTATCAGTGAGTATAGTCAACAATTTAAACTACTAGCTGCTAGCCATCAACTAGTAATCTTAAAGTTAACTAATCCTGCACGGCAATTACCGAAATTTCTACATTAACATCTTTCGGTAGCTTTGCTACCTGAACTGTCTCGCGCGCAGGAGGTTCATTTTCAAAATAAGCTCCGTATACTTCGTTTACTAAGCCGAAGTCATCCATATTTTTCAAAAAAATACTTGACTTTACAATATTAGCGTACGTTAAGCCCGCTGCGGTCAGGATATGACCAATATTTTCCATCACCTGAGTAGCTTCTGCGCGCAAATCACCGGAAGTTGATAATTCGATAGCAACTTGCCCTGACACGTACAAAACGTTGTCTACCATTACTGCCTGGCTATATGGCCCGATGGGTACGGGTGCCTTTTCGGAAAAAATAATCTTTTTTGCCATTCGTTTCGTAGTTTATAAATTGTCAATTAAAATACAAAACTACCAAAATATGCCGCTTCACGCTCTGATTATTTTTGTAAAAAATCCTATTGAAGGAAATGTAAAGACCCGGATTGCTAAAACCGTAGGCCATCCGAAGGCCGTAGAGGTATACCGCGAATTGCTCAACTACACCCGCACAGTAGCTGAAACGCTACCGGCCAACACCTGCACACGCACGGTCTATTACGGCGACTTCATTAATGAAAATGACCTTTGGAACGGCTGGTCGAAATCCTTACAGTCCGAAGGCGATTTGGGATACAGGATGAAGGAGGCTTTTCGTGAACAATTAGCATTGGGGGCAAAGAGCGTCGTGATCATTGGGAGTGACTGCCTGGCATTGCACCCAAAACACCTAGAAGATGCATTCACCACACTACAAAGCCACGATGTCGTGATCGGCCCCTCTACCGATGGTGGGTATTATCTTCTCGGGATGAATACCCTGCATGAAGCCCTGTTTAATGGAATGCCGTGGAGCCAACCTACCTTACTGGAAAAAACAATGCGTGTATTAGATAGTCAAAGCCTGCCTTATCACCTACTAGAACCCCTTACCGATATTGATGAGTGGGAGGACTACCTAGATGCAAAAGCAGCGTATTCCCAACCCTCCTGATCTTAGATTTCTGGTTAGCCTATTGCTACAACATACACCTTCACGAACTTCGCTTTACCATTTTCTATTCCATACGGCATACCTCTCATTACCATTTGGCTCAAACCATTTCAAACAGTGCTTTTAACTCCGTAGCATCCTGAGGATTCATGCGCCCGGCCAGTACCAATCGCAATTGACGACGACGTAAAGCACTGGCGAAAAGATCCTTATCTTCCCGTGTTTCCGGGATTAACTCCGGCACTTCAATGGGGCGACCATTCTGATCCACGGCCACGAATGTGTAAAATGCCGTATTCGTGCTCATCCGCTTACCCGCCGGAATATCTTCTGCCCATACTTCCAGAAAAACCTCCATGGAAGAGTTAAAGGAGCGCGTTACCCGTGCCTTCATGGTCACGATATTCCCAAGCTTGATCGGTTCTGTAAAGGATACGTTATCAACCGAAGCCGTTACTACAATACGGTTGGAATGCTTTTGGGCGGAAATAGCTGCACAAATATCCATCCAGTGCAGTAGGCGTCCCCCCATGAGATTATTGAGTGTATTGGTGTCGTTAGGAAGTACCATTTCGGTCATGGTAACTTCTGATTCGTGTGCTTTTTTGGGTTTCAACATTATTTAATTTTGAATCAGTGAATGTCGGAATGCGCGAATGTTCATGGGCCAAAATTAGAGATTTTTGTGAGTCATTACTGTACCTGAATCAGATTTCAATAGTCCTAAACCGTCGGTTGACTCGGCTATAACTCACGGAAGTCTTTGGTTTGCCTAGAAAAATCTTAAATTGTAAGAGACTGTCTAAATTTTATAATCGGCGAATCATTATGCGGATCATAGCTAGTTAAATCATGGCCTCGGAGACTTTTACCGACCGCTCATAATCGACACTGAGCCGCCGCTAGTTGGTCAGCCAGGCGAACGTTCGCTCTACGATCCAGCGCTTGGGCAACAACACGAACATCTTGACACCGAAGGGCCTACGAATGATCTCCAATAACCACCTATATGTCTTCTTGACCTTCCTCTCGAACTCGCCGCTGTATCCTGCGTCGGCAAAAATGACTCTCAGGCGCGGAAAGTTCACTCTAAGCTTGTCAAGCCGAGCCAGCACGAATCCCGCGCCCCGTCGTT
>Ga0335398_10006465_pt1 | contig 14839 bp, 9 predicted proteins | sample BON03_FD_205742 | JGI IMG/M metagenome (GOLD analysis project Ga0335398, IMG submission 205742) | Freshwater microbial communities from Lake Bonney liftoff mats and glacier meltwater in Antarctica - BON-03 (spades assembly) (version 2) | ecosystem: Environmental > Aquatic > Freshwater > Ice >... | reverse complement strand
ACGCTCAAGGAAGAGCCATGGAATTATCCATCATCAATAGCAGGGCGCTGACGGGTATCGAGGCGCCGCTGGTACAGGTTGAGACACACTTGTCCAACGGGCTACCAGCCTTCCACATTGTTGGCCTCCCGGAAACTGCCGTGCGCGAAAGCAAGGATCGTGTGCGCAGCGCGATTCTCAACTCGCATTTCAACTTTCCCGATCGACGCATCACCATCAATCTGGCACCAGCAGATCTGCCCAAAGAGGGCGGGCGATTCGACCTTCCTATCGCCCTGGGTATTCTTGCCGCCTCCGGCCAGCTGCCGCCAGACCGTCTGCTACAGCATGAGTTTCTGGCGGAACTGGGCCTTGATGGCAGTCTTCGCACAGTACCCGGCGTAGTAGCAGCGGCTGCCGCTGCCACTCGCGCTGGGCGCCATTTGGTAGTCGCTACCGATAGCGCTCCCTCGGCAGCGCGCGTCCCGAACTCTGTGGTTATTGGTGCGCCCGATATTCTTACGCTTTGCGCTCACCTTAACGGCAGCGAAAAAATCGCCACCGCAACGCCAAAGGCGTTTTCCACTCGTCACAAACAATTGGATCTCGCTGACGTGGTCGGCCAGCAAGGCGCGCGACGCGCGCTGGAAATCGCTGCCAGTGGCGGCCACAATTTGCTTCTCTGGGGGCCGCCAGGTACCGGAAAAACACTGCTCGCCAGCCGCTTACCAGGGATACTCCCGCCGCCGAGTGCAGATGAAATACTGCTTGGCCTCGCCTTGCGCGACATCCACGACGGTACCTGCGGTGAAGACTTTGCCTTTGAACGACCCTTTCGCAGCCCTCACCACACCGCCACAGCGGCAGCACTGGTTGGGGGCGGCAGCCGACCGCGGCCGGGTGAAATATCACTCGCACACGGCGGGGTACTTTTCCTCGATGAGCTGCCGGAGTTCAGCCGCCATTGCCTGGAGGTTTTACGTGAGCCGATGGAGTCCGGCGAGATCACCCTCGCCCGCGCCAGACACAGGACGACCTATCCCGCCAGATTTCAACTTATTGCAGCCATGAATCCATGCCCGTGTGGCTACTTGGGTGATGAAGCGCGCCCGTGTCGGTGCACGCCGGACCAGATTCAGCGCTACCGCTCACGCATATCCGGGCCGTTGCTGGATCGAATTGATCTGCACGTGCAGGTCAATCGGATACCCCCTGGAGATTTGCTCACGCCACGCTGCACGGCTGAGACCTCTGCCGCCGTTCAGGAACGGGTATTTCTCAGCCGCGCGAACCAACAACAGCGGCAAGGCAGACCCAATGCGCTGCTGACTGCAGATATGTTGGCAAGCACTTGCGTACTGGGAAAGGAAGAAAGAGTGGCGTTAGAGTCGGCAGCAACCAGAATGAACCTGTCTGGCAGAGGCTTACACAGAACCTTGCGAGTGGCGCGCACCATTGCCGACCTGGATGGCAGCGAGGCTATTGAAATCAAACATATCAGCGAAGCGCTGGCTTATCGTAGATGAGATGCTATGCGGCCATTTGGCCCGTCACGAAAACACGTCGACGCTATCGAAGCGATTGGCCCAGCTGTTCTCTTTGCGGAACGCATCAATCCACTCCGTCTTTTGGGGGACACTCAATACGTGCTTGACGATTTTAGCGGCATCCATTTCATCATCCACCAGAAACAGGCCCTCGTCATCAATATTATGCAGTACCATTTCACCAAAAGATGAGCTAATCACAGGAATCCCCAAAGCCCGATATTCGTAGTACTTTATTGGGTCAACGGATTCGGTGAGACCGTCGCGCTTGAAGGGTATGAGCCCGATGGTGAATTTTTGCATCGCCCTGATTGCCTGATCATTCAAACATTCCGGCAGTAATTCTATATTGGACGGCAAGTTATCGGGGACACGGACGTAATGCGGCCCGATAATTCGGATGCGAGCGTGCGGATTTGCATGGGCGAGTTTCAACACCATATCCCAGTCAAACCACTTCGCAACTGTGCCTACATAGCCGAGTACGGGCGGGGAATCGTTGGCGCTCTCAGGGTAGCTCAACGACGTATCGAACACGTCCGACGCGTTTTTGGTCAGTATCACCGGGCGAATAAGACTCCACTTATCATGCAGTGCAGTCGATGCTACAAGCACCTTGTCGACACTCTGCATTATCTGCAGCTCCGTAGCCGCAAACGAATACCGCGAGATCCCGCCATAAAACGCTGGGAAGTTGTCCATCGCATCATACAGTGATGTGCTGAATGGAAATGTCTTGAGCAGCGCCATGGCCAATTTACTCGGCTTACCGATCGCCAGAAAGACACGATCCTTGGCCACCAGGCGACGCACTTCTGCAAAAATAGCATGCCAAAAGAGGAGATTAACCTGGCTGAGAAACCCCAGTGGCTCTATTGGCATCGAGTACACCGACTTTACTGTCAGCCATGAAGGACAATCGGGGCACACTAAAGATTGCTTTCGATTGGCACGAAAAACATCGCTAACGGCGGGCAGCCGGGAGGCATAAGGGTCTATCCACAAAACACTGCCGCCGGTTGTCGCATGAAACCACTGCACAAACCGATGAGGTCGTTGCTCGAAGCTATTCCACGGCAGCGGTGAGAGATAAATCAGTTGCATGTCACTTAGATTGCACGCAAAAACTCCACAATTCTCATGGCGGCTTTCCCATCTCCATATGGCGACACGCCTCTAGCCATTTCTAGATAGGCTGATTCGTCATCGAGCAATTTCTGAGCTTCTAGAAGAATAGCATCCTTACTAGATCCTACAAGTTTTACCACTCCCATGTCGACGGCTTCGGGACGCTCCGTTTCTTCACGGAGCACCAGCACTGGCTTTGACAGCGCAGGCGCCTCCTCTTGCACGCCACCGGAATCGGTAATTATCAGGTATGCGCGCTTCATGACGGCCACAAAGGGAGCATAATCAAGCGGCTCACAGAGTGTGATATTTGGCGTGCCGGAAAGATATTTTTGCGCCACCTCCCTGATATTCGGATTCGGGTGGACGGGATAAAGTATTTGTATGTCGGGGTTGTGCTCCGCCAAAGCAGTTAATGCGTGGCAAATGTTCAAAAACGGCTCGCCAAAATTTTCACGTCGATGCGAGGTCACCAAAATGAGCCGTTTGCTCTCGTCGAGGTCCAGCTCCAGCTCAATATCTGCCTCAGCCGTCATAAGCAACGCGTCAATCACCGTATTGCCTGTCACAAGAATATCTTTCTCCGGTACACCTTCCCGGATCAGGTTATCTGACGAGCTGGTGGTCGGCGCAAAGTGCCATTTGGCCAGACGACTGGCAATAACGCGATTTGCCTCCTCTGGAAAAGGGTTTCTGATATCGCCGGTACGCAGGCCAGCCTCGACATGACCAAAGGCGACGTTGTGATAGAAGCACGCCAACGCAATGGTCATTACCGTGGTGGTATCACCTTGAGCCAATACGATGTCAGGCTTTTCGGTTAGAAACACCTCGTCGAGTTCGAGCAACAAGCGAGCCGTCAATGGTGTTAGGGCCTGGTTGGGCCTCATGACATTTAGGTCGATATCGGGTTCGATACCGAAAAACACCAACACCTGATCAAGCATATGCCGATGCTGTGCAGTGGCCAGTACCCGCACCTCGGCCCAGGACTGCTGCTTGAGCGCAAGAATTACGGGAGCCATTTTTATCGCTTCCGGACGAGTGCCAACAACACAAATGATCTTCTTCATACTGGTGATGTCGCTACAATCTGCAGGTTGTCTCATTTAGTTTCGGTCGGGAGCGCATGCCTCCCGACCCGCGGGCAGAATAGGTGATTTGCTGCGAAAAATACACGATAAGCCGTCTTCATGCCAAACATTTACATAGACTGCGAGGAGTCTATGCCTGGTGTTGCCCGCCTGATGCTGAACGACCAAGGCGCGCGCAGCACCCCTGTTCTGGGGGGGGAGTACACCGTTTCGCGCGCTGCCAGTATGGGTCTCTTATGCGGCAGTATTTATACCGTGGGCAAGATCACGGAGTATTAACGTTCCAGCACAATAATCCTGTGCCAGCGAATCAATGACCTGCAGATTCCGCTTGATCATCCACTCGCGGGATGCCGCGTCCGGAAAAAATCCCGCTCTAAAGTCGCTCTCCAGTACAAACTGATAGCCTTTTTCACAAAGATCACCAAGTCGGGGAGATCGGACAATCGGTATCACACCAAAGCGCAAGTACTCCGTCAGTTTGGTCGGGCATGCCACGCGATTGACTGCTGTATCGTTCCTGAGGATCACACCGAAATCGGCCGCGTCGTAGACGCGGGGCAAACGCTCCTTATCGCAAAAACCTGATCCAATACTGACACCCATCTGCTTTGCGGACTTCCTGATACGCTTCTGCTCATGGGAATAGAAATCGTATTTCGCCCACGGCATCGTATGCTTCGCCAGCTCCAGCATAGCGCCTATATTTTGCCAGGGCTGGGTTCCGCCCGCGTAAACAACCGCGACAGGGAGTTCCTGCTGCACCGCCTCCCGCACGAAGCGACTTTGCCTGGGCTCGTTCTCTTCATTTAGATCATCCCAGATATCTTCAATAACCGGAATGGTGATCCAGCTCGGATTGCACTGCGGATATTTTTTAGCGTAGTGCTCAATCATGGCATTACTGACAGCAACACATTTCATGGCCTCACCAAGAACCCGCTCTTCGACACGTTCATAATGCGCTTTCAGTTCCGGTCGCCCCATCATCTCCTCTTCTTCGGGCGTCACACCATGAATGTCGACACAGACCTTGCCGGTATGTAACCAGGGAAGGATGTGCTCAGCTAAATGAAGTGTATGCACATAGAGTAGATTAACGGCAGCACAAATTCGGGTTATGAGATCTGCGCTTCTGCTACCTTGCGGGTTAAGCAAAACTTCAGCCGTAGTTTCATCGCGCCAATGAATCTTAACTGACTGGTCATCGTGGTGATCTGCGAAATTGAGATAGATACGAGGCAGACCAACAAACTCCCGATCAATGGCCGCGATACGGCTCATCCAGCCTTCGCGTATTTTGTTCGGCGAAGGGTAAGGCGCGACGATGGCAACCACAGCATTATTTATCTCACTAGACATTCTCAATCGTCCAGGCGCATATAGCCGTCTACCGTTGATTCCAGCGAGTAACTCATCCAACTATTTGCCGCTATCTCCGCCTTGTCGAGATAGTGCTCATAATCCATCAGGACACGATTCAACGCGCACACTATACCCGCAACACTCTGCTGGCCGGGACACAATGAGTTTCGCTCAATCCTTGCCACGTTCAAATCCGCCGCAGAAATGGCCACATCGTTAGCTATATCGGCACTACCGTAAGACTGCTGCAAAGTCAGCGCAGCGCCGGTACTCGAGAGGACCATAGGCAGACCAAAATAGCAGTACTCTAGGCTGGCGATACTGTATCCCTCAACCAGGCTCGGTAGCAGCGCCACATGCGAATCGCTCAATAAACGCGACACAGCCTCTCTATCGAGTGGCCCGGTGAATTTTACGGTATCTAGCAGCTGTAACTGTTGCGCTGTCGAGTGGATCGTCTTTCCAAGACTCGTACGCTCATCTATAACACCACACATATAGAGCTTTAAGTTTGGAAACGATTTTTTGATTTCACGCACCGCATGCAAAACTGCTATGTGATTCTTTTGCGGGTGCGCATTGGCCAACATCACAAGAACGGGGGCCGACACCGCGCGCAGTCGCCTCTGCTTCAGAAGTTCTACGGGAGGTCGTATCAAACCTTCCCTGGCGAGCCCGTTCTGGATAACGCGTATTTTCCGCGGATTTATCTTCAGCTCATTCACGGCATAATCGCGCACGAACTCTGAAACGACTATGCAGTGTTCTACACACTGGTCACGCAACAGGGCAAGCGACTGGTTATCTTTCTGCCAGTGATAGGCGTTATGCAGTACCTCGTCTATCTTTATACCAGCTGCCGAGATCTGCTCGAGCCCATCGTAGCAGTGGTGGGCAATAACACGCTCAAAACGCCTCTCCAGCAGGAACTGCAATAGTGCGCTTACATTGCCATCAAACTCGACAACCTCGACGCCCAGTTTCCTGGCCTGTTCGCCCGCACGACCCGCTCTACCTTTAACAATTATAGAGCACGCGATCCCTCTGGCTGAGAGCTCAACAGCAAGATCAAGTACAACTTTTTCAAGGCCACCATCAAAAAATTCAGCGGCATACATGGCCCAGCTGCGTCGATTGGGTAAATGCAGATTGGTCTCGGAAGAGCCATGGTCAGCATAGCGCGCGGAAGCTTGTCTTCGAACAGGAAACACTGCAATCGGTTTTTGGAAGAACCTGATATTACCCAGATATGACTTCGTTCTCCGCCATGTCTCCTTAGGCCCAAAACGAACCATAGCAACCGAAAAACGGGTCACCAGGCGGTACGCTTTTCTTATACGCCGCATCAGCTATTTGCAAGACTGTGTGATTTGACACGCATGGGCTCGATAACAGTCACTCCGCCGGGGTGCTTCTGGTGGCCATTACATAGCCAAAAGCCTCATGGATTTCAAACCCATTAGAGACGAGCTCGGCGCTAAGAATAGCAGCATGCTCGTGGCCTTTCCTGAAAGCTACAGTCGCAATATCCTGCCGCTCTATTTGGGCGATAACCCAGTCTGTCTCGATATGGTTTGTCCATCGCTCCTCGATATAAGACAGCAAAGCTCTGCGTATTTCCACATCTGCCTTGGGGGCAACCACACCCATATTTCTAAGATAGTAGTTACGCACGGCTACCAGCGGTGGAGCATCCTCAAGACCTACCAGACTGATCGCCATCTGCTCTGGCACCAGTGCCGGGCGCGTGCGGTCCAATCGACCCATCAGGTGCACGGCCGCATCATGACTTGGGTATACCTTGTACTTGGAAATATTCTGCCAGGACCATTCATCGCGCTCTACCGCTGTCGGCCCCGCAAACGCGAAGATCAGCACTATCGCAGCGATACTGACCGTCCTGATCCAGACTCGCAGCGGTGTGATAGAGGCAATAGCACCGATCATTAGAGCCAGCAGCAGCGGGGCGGGCCACGACCAGAATATACGCCAGCTTAGAGCGTGCGCTATATACGTACCCAGCAACTGTGAAACAGCCGGACACAATAAGAGCAGGGTGCATGCGAAGACATAATTGCATATCCAGGACAAGCCGCGCAGATTCGCCCGGCTCGCTAGAAAAGGCAAAAGGAGTAAGCCCAGTAGCACCAGATTGCTTCTGTCCAGACCCAGGGCCGTCTGGTAGCCCAGAACAACTGCGGAAGGAACATCATAAAAATCGTTAACTACGGGTTGCACGCCACTCGCGACGACAGCCTGAGTCTTCGTAACTGCAGCATCAGCCGCCTGAAAGCCCTCTCTGGCAATGCGATAGAAGTTTGTCAGGTAAAGCTTCATCCACACTGCCCCAAGCAGCACGCCGAAACTTGCCGTAACACCCAGTAGGGATTCGCGTATTGACTGCCGCGACCACTTCATACCGGCCAGCAGCACTATGCCTGCAGCCAGCGGGCCAAGGACCGCGCCATTCACGGTGAACCCCACACCTGCGAACTGATGCAGCATGAGGAAGGTCCAGTTACGCGCCGTGGGATCGCTGCGATATCGCAACGCCGAGTAAACAATCATCGGCAGAGCCACAAATAGATAAATGGCCTTTCCCTGATAGAGTCTTACAAATGCAAAATTGCCATAGGTTCGATGTTCATCGCCCCAAAGCGCCAAAAATAGAATCAAACACGCCAGACCGAGCAGCGCGGCCCCGCAGGGCAGAAAGCGCCGCAGTATTACCCATTGCGTCAGTGCACCCACAATCGTCCAAAGCGCCGGAAGAACGAGGTAATACAGCAAGTGCACTGACAGTCCAGTAAAGCTCGCCACAACCGCGACAAAATACTCATAGGTTTGCAGCAGGTGATAGGCGCCCTCCAGCGGAGGCACCCCACTTCGATAGAGGTTGTCGAGCCCATATAGAGGAGCCGCAGGATTATCCAGCGTCGCCGAAATCAGGCTTACAAAATAGGCATCATCGGGGTCCGGGTTATTGGACCCGAGCGTGAGTAGAACCGCAATGGCGCAGATCGCCACCAACACGGCCACCTCCCGTCCCCCCATAAAGGGGTTGTCAGCCTGCAGACTGGTTTCTTTAGAGGCAAAGGCGCGCGCTGCGGCAAATAGGTAGACAGAAGCAAGCGCCCAGAAAATCCACTCCGAGTTTGATAACCACACAATAGTGACGATTACAAAAGGGCACAGGAACCAAAACCAGCCGGGAAGAGCTTGCAGCACACCTGACTTCCCCCCCTCGGCATTCCAGGTCGGAGCACGTGAAGTCGTTGCCCGCTTACCCAGGGCAAAGAGCATCACCGACAAGAGCAATACCGGCGCCAGAGAGTAAGTCTTCAGTACAGTGAAATCTGACCGAAAGTAAATAAGAATATGGGCATACAATGTCCACGCCCCGAACAAAGCGATGCCGATAGCCAGCGATTCAGTGATTATTTGACCGCGTAGTTTCATGCTTTTATATTCACACAGGATGGGCCCGGGCAAACAGCCCCTTGTTGTTCGGGGCACAGTATCCAAGGAGACTTCCAATAAGTCCACGCTTGATCGAGTGGTTTACGCAGGCGACGCGATTGCTGCGCCGTTATTTACTAACGTACAATGCTCGCCCATAGTTCTTGCCACAGGGTTCAGGTCAGCTCAGGCGCGGGAATACTCGCATTTATCAGGACAGTGACAATGTTCAAGAATTTTGAAATTGCCTTTTTTGGCCCCTACCCCCACAGGGAGCAGATAAAGGAGGGCTGGATGAGCCGAGTTTACTCCATCGACCAGGCTTTCAAGGCATGGCATCGCATCTACGTCCATATCGACATCAAAATATACGGTGACCAGCAGAGAATGGTGCGGGTCACAGACTCGACGGCCGTGATCTATCTCAACCCCGAAACAGACGAGGGCAAAAGCTATATAAAGCAGATCGTCGATACTGTGCGCGCCGTTTATTGCCATACGCTACACCTGGCAGAGTACCTCGTGGACTATCTGGATTCTGGAAAAATTTGCGTCGACGTGCATGGTGTAACCCCGGAAGAAGAGGCGATGATGGGCAATCCCCACAATGTTGAACGCTATGCCCGCGTAGAGGAGCAAGTACTAAAAAAAGCCCGCTTGTGTGTCTTTGTCACCAATGCGATGGATTCTCACTACAAAAATAAGTATCCCAATATAGACTACGCTTGGACCAAAGTAGGCATATTTGAAAAATATGATAATCAGGGTTACTCACTTGAATCCGAAACAGAGACCACTGAACTGCCTGTTAAGGTTATTTACGCCGGAGGAACGCAGGCTTGGCAGAATATTGACAAGATGGTCGATTCCGTCGCCAAATCGACGAACCGGGCAAATTTCATTTTCTTTTCTCACGAACATGACGTTATCGAGAAGAAACTGCCTGCTTCCTCAAAGGATTATGTAAGTTTGGGGTTCTGCGAAAAAGAAAATCTGGCCGCGGAATACTCCGCCGCCAATTTCGGTTTTATCGTACGAGATTGCAGCCCGGTCAACCGCGTGGCTTGCCCTACCAAGCTCATTGAGTACCTGTGTTATGGCGTGGTTCCAATTGTTGAACTAGTAGAAATTGGTGACTTCGCCGAGTATGGATACGAATATGTTAGTGTCGCTGATTTCAATGAGGGGTTTTTCCCCGATAAGGCCTCCCGCAAATGGATGATCGAGAAGAACTTTGATGTCGCCAGGACAATGCAGATCGAGTACGAAACCGCATTGGAAAACTTGTCAGCCCGTGTCCTGGGACAGTAAATCACAATGCTTGAGCTAGATAAGAAACATAATCAGATTATAAAGACGCTAAATGCAATGCGGGCGACCCAATCACGGGCGAGCGCGCTGCAAAGTGAGCGGAGGGCAAATGCCATTATTACGTAAGGATGGCAAGGATCTGCTTTTTATACACATTCCCAAATGTGGCGGCACATCACTGGAGAAGCTGTTTAGTGACAATGTCGAAATGTCACTCTTCCACTCCGGCCCTGGAGAACTACACTGCTCACCGCAACATTTTCATGCAAGCCTACTAGAGGATCTTTTTGATTACCGCGTTCCGCCCGCTGTGACCATCGTAAGAAATCCTTTTGGTCGCCTGGTGTCGGAGTATCGGTATCAACGTCAAAATGGTTTAAGCGAGAATATCGCATTCGACCAGTTTGTTGAGAATAGCTTCGGCGAGTATTGGAAAAACAGCTATGTTTACGACAACCATATCCGCACGCAAACACAGTTTATAACAGCGGAAACAACCATTTTCAGATTCGAGGAGGCAGGCGTAGATGCGGCCCGAAAATACATAGATGACTATCTGGGTATTCCCTCAGGAAAAAAAATTACGAAAGAAAACGTCTCCAGGAAACTGGATTTTTTGATCGCACCGGAAACCCTTCGCCTGATCAACAGTTTTTATCACAGAGATTTTGAATTGTTGGGCTACGCTCAGATTCAGCCTGGGAAAAAGCCCAAAAAGCTCTCATCATTATCCTATTCGCCTCAGCCAGCATCGGATTTAACTCCTTCCAAGTTCATTAGGCAGAAAGTTTTGCACGACAAGACCCTTGTCGTTGAAGGAACTGTCAACCGAATGACGGCAGACCTGGAGCGAGCGGAGAAAGATCGAAAATCTGCAGAAGACGCGGTTTCGAATATTGAAAAGGAGCTGAAAGAGCAGTCGCTCGCAAATTCCGCACTCGCCAGCAAGCTGGATCAGCGTTTAGCCGGACTCGAGGAGTTGTTTAAGGGTAGCGTAACAAGTCTGCTGGAGGAGGCACTTTCCAAGCAAGAGACCAGTGCCAGAAAATTGCAGGAAGCAGTTAAGAACAGTCTTGAGAACGTGGGCGATGAGTTAGCAGGCCTGCATCAGATACAGTCGCTGGCTACCGTGGTCGAAGAGCTAGATAAAAGCGTTATTCGATATCGCGACGAAGCCACTAACGAATCAACTGAACTCGCCACTCACTTGGAAAAACTCGTCTCCGAACGAGAATCCAGCTATCGGAATATTCTGAAAAACTTCACAGAGTCGTATTCAGTCCATAACACCGAAATGACAGAGTTACTTGAAGATATTCAGAGTGAGTCAAAGTCTACGGGAGCCTTCCTGGAGAGTAAGCTTACCCGGCTCGACAGTTATCTGGGCAGTAACGCAAAAACGTTTGAGGCCGTTCAGAAAAATATTGGACAGGTGCTCACCACTGTAGCCCGCGGCTTCGACAGTCGAAAAAGCAACGAATTGATACAGAAGACGGTACAAAATGCACGTTTTGCTGAGCTGATAGAAAGCCTTGGCGTTATGCGCCAAGATCTGGGCAAGACTGGTAGTGATGTAATCACGGCTGTTAACGCATCACGCGCACTGGTGGCCGACTTCATGACCGTCGAGCATGAGACATGGCTACTGACATTAGCCAATACCGAGAAGCTAGCAGAGGCCGGTGAAAAAATCATTGAAGATGCGAATTTTCATGCAAACGCTCAAAAATCATTCCTGTCATTTTCGTTTGATGAACTAAAGCAAGAGATTCAAGACAGTCGTGTAGAAGATGCCGCTCTTTTGGAGCGAATACTGGATAACCTTGGGCAGAAATTCGAGCATCTTGAGAATTGCCAGGACAAAAACGAAAAAGCCTTGGAGCAACGGATTGCTGTACATTTCAAAGCACTGAACGAATTCAAGGAGAATGAAATTGTCGAACTGGGCTCGCAATTGGCCAACGCCAGAGCGAATGAGAGCTCACTAAATATTAGGCTTGAAACTAACGCGACGCACGAAGCGAAGCAACGTCGTGAAATTGCTGCCTTGATGGGAAAATCGTCAGAACTGAAGAGCGAGCGAGACTCAGTGATGCAAGAAAATGAGTCGTTGAAAAAATCAGTCGCTCAGCTAGAGCGCGCCAAAGTGGATTTAACAGCAAATCTGCAAGACGTTCTCGCTAGGTTCAATGCAGAAATTGAGCTCAGAAGCTCACTCGAATCAAAGACCATTAGTCTCGAAAATGATGTCGCGCAACTCGCGAGTTCCGAGGTTGACTTAAGAACAACCTTACAAAGCACACTAGAGAGATTTGATGCGGAAATCGAGTACAGGAGTTCAATTCAAGCAAGGGCAATCCGCCTTGAGAATGATGTTGCAAGGTTGACTCAGCACAATAGAGCGTTAATGGAGTCAACTTCTTTCAGGATAACAAGGCCTTTACGCACGCTTTCCACGACGCTGAAAGGACTAAGTTCGGGCAATAAGCGCCCTAAGAAATCGTCCGCAGAAATACTTCGTCTGGAGTCCCCCGCACTGACCAGAGTGAACTCGCTGATTCCCTCGGTCGTTTCGCAGCTTGATATAGCTATTGTTGTGGAAAATCTGGACCGCGGAGGACTGGAACAAGTGGTACTGGACCACGCTAGATACTTTAGCAGTCACTGCCGCTCTGTGCATATATATGTCATCAATGAGACTGGCCACGTTTATAACGAAGCGATAGCCCATGGTATTAACGTTTTTCGTGTTCAGAATGACGAGATGAACATGCCCCAGCATCTCAGTAAAAGGAAATATGATTACACGTTCTTTCACCATTCGTATGGGTACATACCAGCATTCCGCCCCGCTACCGCCGTTATGATCGAAGTAATACACAACGAGTATTCATGGCAGCTAGACAATATCTTTTTTAATGACATCCGAGCCAATAATATTGATAAGTTTATTGCCGTTTCAGAGCCTGTTAGACAGTATTCAATAGCAAATTTGAGTATCCGTGAGGGCAGCATAGTCGCCATCGTCAACGGACTGAACACAGAGGGCCTGATCCGCCCACCGGTTGAAGTAATGCGGGAATACCGAACTACTACAGTTAGAGAATCACCTACTTTCATCATGTGTGCTAACGGGCAGCCTCAGAAAAATCATGTGCTGGTAATCAGAGCATTTTCGCGCCTACTCAAAAAGAACCCGACGGCACAGCTGTTATTGCCGGGAAATCTTGGCGTAAATGAGGAAGTGGAGAGCGCCATACTCGCGGAACTAAAGCAATGTGGAGACCCTTCTAATATTAAGCTGTTGGGCTCTTTGGATAGAAGAGAACTCTCCAAACATCTTGCCACTTCACACATAGCCCTGCTCCCAACAAAGTATGAGGGTTTTAGCATAGCGACGTTAGAGTACTTATACTTTGGATTGCCAATGATTTTGAGTAACACTGGTGGTGCCGAGTACATTGAGAGCAAATTTGGTAGCGTCATTGTAGACAAGAGCATAGTCAAAGCGCAGGCCGAACCGCACGCGGCGGAAGTAAGATCGTTGACAAAAAGTATGAGCAAGATGATTGCGCAATACGATTTTTTTGCTGAAAAGTCAGCGGCAGCAGCAATCTCTTACGCCGATTACTCGGTAGAAGCCGCTTGCAGCGAATACTTAAACATAAAGTTATAGGATGAAGATTTTTCTCCACATTGGTATCGAAAAGACTGGATCAACGACTATTCAGGGGTTTTTGGTCAAAAACAAAAAGCTTTTGCGACAGCGTGGAATCGGAATTTCGGAATCTCTGGGCCACGCTAACAATGTGATGCTCGCAGCTTACGCAATGGGGCACGATCGATCCAATAGCATCCATGTCGAAGAAAGGGTAGTCGACAGCGATAAACGGATTGAGTTTGATCGACTTATCGTTGAAAACTTCGCACGCGAGATCCAAGACTTACCCAAAAATGTACAGTCTCTGGTCTTGTCAAACGAGCACTGTCATTCGAATTTGATCGACGCGCAGGAAATAGAAAAACTTAGAGAGCTGCTCACTCGTGTGTCAGATAACATTACAGTTATTGTATATCTCCGGAGACAGATAGACGTTCGAGTTTCACATTATTCCACTCTGTTGAAGCTTGGTTCTAGCGTTGAGTTGGGAGAGCATATCGCACAACTTTCTCTATCCCATTACTACAACTACCTTGAGTTGATCAATTTGTGGGCTGGCGCTTTCGGAAAAGATAAAGTCATGATCCGGATATTCGAGAAACCGAAGCTGGTTGGCGGCGATCTCATCACAGACTTTTGCAATGCAGTTGACATCGCGGATCTCGCCGATTTGAAATCACCAGAGAGAATGAACGAGAGTGTAACCCCGCAAGCACAGCGTCTGCTACTACAATTCAATCGGTTTCGAATGGCACACCCTTTGAAAAATCTGGAGTCTATGCACAATAAATTCAGATCACATCTTATAAAGAAATACCCAGGAAAGGGAGTGATGCCTTTTAGAGCGTTGGCTATTGAGAAGCAGTCCATTTTTTCTGCTGCCAATGCGGATTTGAATCGTATCTATTTGAATGCAACCGGCTCCCCATTTTCGGAGTCATTCGATGAGTTTCCGAACTAGCCAGCATTACATATGGATGCAGCTGCTTCTTCCGAAATGGCGCGCTAATTGGGGCTCTTTGATAGTTGGTTGATCTATGGTGGTTATAGAAATTAGCTTGTAGCTAATAATTTTGTACCGTCATAAATTCCCTCAATAGATTTTTTGCCCTATGTTTTCAAGGGATGATTGCTCACCCAATCTATCGTCAGACAATCATCAAGAAGTATTTCGTAAGCGCCTTTAAATCGGCACCTATTTTTTCACTCGAATCGTGACCATGCTTTCTCCTGACCATCAAATGACAGGAGCAAATCATGAGCGATCCAATCACCCCGACAGATTTGACCGCCCA
>Ga0335398_10006464_pt1 | contig 14839 bp, 15 predicted proteins | sample BON03_FD_205742 | JGI IMG/M metagenome (GOLD analysis project Ga0335398, IMG submission 205742) | Freshwater microbial communities from Lake Bonney liftoff mats and glacier meltwater in Antarctica - BON-03 (spades assembly) (version 2) | ecosystem: Environmental > Aquatic > Freshwater > Ice >... | reverse complement strand
TTCAAAGCCTATTTATCTTTGGGCCCTACATTATTGCTAAAAATAAACTTCAATGAAAGTCCTATTTCTTAATACCATCCAATTGAATCGAGATTCCCACTCGTATCTTTCCACTAATAGGCATGTTGGAGTGGAAATCATTAAAGAATTCTTTCACTGGCATATTGGAAGAAATATTTTTTGATAAATCTAATATGGGCATATTTGATTCTTCTTCAGTTTCAGTAGTCCTAATTTCAGAATTAATGGTTGGCTCAACCTTTGGTTCTAAAATATTAATAAATAAATCCGGGTTATACCTTTTAATTGATTGAATATCAATCCTTGAAAAATTATCAGCTTGTTTGTAAGGATTGTGAATGGTTTGTCCAAAAGAAGCAGTTGATAAAAATACAATTCCAAAAATAAATACTATTCTAATCATGACTTTATATTTTAATGAAAGGTGCTATCGTATTTTTATTCAAACGTTAATTTAAATATTAAGTTTGGATTTAATCGTATAATTCCAATTATTAGACCAGTTAATTGGTAGATTTAACAATAAATAACACTTGGATGACCTTTGGCTCCACTCAGCCACCGAGTTAATTCAGAAAGCATTTATAAATTGCAAAATTCATGAAATTCGATGTAGTTTCAAACAAAACCTAAATTATAAGTTTAAATTGTGTGAACATCTATTCTCCACTTCTCCTAATTTTCTTAGGATCAATGCGATTGTCAAAAAGTAGGGCAATCTCTATTTCTCCACCCTTGATTCGATAAATAAAACTGGTTTGTTTCGTAACTACACATTTGAAAAGACCTGGGATTTCACCTGTGTTTAGACATTACGTCTTCATAATCGATTTTTTTTCCTTTATCCAGCTCTCTTATCCCTTCCATGACACCCTTTTTCTGGACTTCCGTCAGGTCATGCCAAAAATCTTTATCATTGGCCTTCACAAAGTCTCTCAGTTTCTCGATTAGTCTGACATCCTTTATTTGGGTAATGAATGCTATCAAAGCGTATTTTTCTGATTGAATGTCCATAAACTTGTCTTTGCTCAAATACAACATTTTTGATTTATATCTGTCGATCAATTTAGCCATTACAAATGGCTAATTTAAGATGAATTTTCAATAATCCATTTCCAACAAATACAAAGGTGTAATTGCAAATTACACCTAGACGTGGTCTTTTCCCATAGACTTGAAAACCCACTTATACTTCCATAGTCAATCAATCTTGATTATCCCTCCATCGAGTTTGGATCACGATAGGTATTAAAGAAATTTGTAATATATACCTTATCGTTTTTAATTAAGTAAATGATTTTAAAGCCCTCAGCTATCAATCTTCGATGGCCTTGATTCAACCCTCTTAAATAGTATTCTTCCTGTCCCATCAGAGGTTGCTCTGACAAACTTATGGCTTTCTTAACAAGCTTTTTACCCAGTGATAAAGCTTTTATTTTTGGTGTTTGACGGACTTTTATTAAAAAATCAAGTTCCAGTTCTAATCTTTGCAGCGCTTCTTCGGTGACAATTACCTCCATTCACCAAATCGCTTCTCCAATTGTTTTTCTACTTCTTCTGGTGTGTATACCCTTCCGGATTCTATATCCTCATTGGCTCTTTCGGTACTTTCTACCATGTCTTTTCGAACCATATTCTCCCTGGCTTTCTCCTTCTCAAAAACCTCATTAAGCTGTGATAACACGCTTTCTTTCTGTGTATTCAGCAGTAATTGCATCAACTTCAATTTTGTCGTTTGCATGTCCATAGCCTTGGTATTTATGTTCTATGTAAATATAACGTTATTCCTCCTTTTTCAGTTTTGACTGCAATAATTTTTAAAGGCATATTCTGCGAATGCTATTTTGTCTAGATCATTTAACTTGAAAGAGCAGTTGCAAATAACTCCTAGATAGGGAATCGTGATATTAAAATGTCCAAGATTGACTTATATGGAATAATATTTGTCAAATATTAGAGGAACCTACACGTATTTATAATTAAATTAAACAACCAATCACCAAAAGCGTTGTTAAAACCATGAGATACTTACTTATTGTTCTGCCCTTATTCTTCTTTGGTCTTTCCGGAGAAGTAGCTTCCCAATCTAGCAATGGCTATTCCCAAAGAGCGCCCAGCAGAGATGGAATAGGCAAAATATATATGGGAAGGGAAATTTCTCATGTCATGGGATTTCATGGCGTGGCTTGGCTGGAAAGAGAAAGTCGTTCGGAAGAAGAAAACACGGAGCTGACCATAGCGAACTTACCCATTAACGAGAACAGTAAAGTGGCAGATGTAGGTGCAGGTTCTGGCTTTTACACTTTTCGTATCGCGGCAAAGGTACCAGCAGGTAAAGTATATGCAGTGGACATTCAACAAGAAGCACTCAACTACATTAAAAATAAAGCCACTGAACAAAAAGTAGACAATGTAATAACTGTTTTGGGAACAGAAAAAACCCCTAATCTACCGGAAAACACGCTTGATTTGGTAATAATGGTTGATGTTTACCATGAGCTGGCCTTTCCAAAAGAGATGCTTCAAAACATCAAGAAGTCATTAAAACCAACAGGCAAGTTATTGCTTATCGAATACCGTGGTGAGGATCCCAAAGTAGCCATAAAGCCACTGCATAAGATGACTGTACAGCAAGTTAAGAAAGAGTTGCATGCCAATGGATTCAAATTGTCTACCAATGGGCAATTTTTAAACATCCAGCACTTTCTGGTTTTCGAAAAAGAGAAGTAAACTTATTTAATATCCAATAAAACTTCACACCGCTGCCCTTTTAGCAAGGTAGAAATAGCCTCCTGGTCCCAAGTACGTTTTAATTCCTGAAGGATAGTTCCGTATTCACTTTTGTACTTTTTCCTTTTAATCGCTTCTACAAATCGCCTGACATCCGTCCGAGTTTCTAATATTAAAGGTGGCACCGGCGTTGGTTTATCATCCTCCCCTTTTGCCACCATGGTGAAATAACAGGTGTTGGTATGTTTCACCACTGCAGTTTTAACATTTTCTGAAATCACCTTAATCCCGATAATCATGGAACTATTACCCACATGATTGACTGATGCCTTCAAGGAAACCAACTCCCCAACTTCTACAGGCTGCAGAAAATCAACAGTATCCACGGAAACAGTAACACAGTAGGCACCACTGTGTTTAGTGGCTGCAGTGTAGGCCACCTTATCCATCATGGAAAGCAAAATACCCCCATGAATCTTTCCTCCAAAATTAGCAAAAGAAGGTATCATGAGTTCAGTGATGGTAACGCGAGAAAAACTGGCTGGTTTTGCACTTAGATATGCACTCATTAATTAAGGGGATTTGTATAAATCAACATAAGTCGTATCGAATTTCGAATACAAATATATGTAGGATTTTTATAAATAAGCCTGTACGAGGCAAATGGATTTCCTATCCCCTCTTTGGAATTGTTCCAAAAACAAGAAAATCAGGTAGAGGTAGAGATTTTGTCAGCATTGTTGCGAGAAAAGCAACAATGCTGACAAAATCGTGTTGTACTTGGTATTTTCTACCAGGGGCTCACACCCCTGGCTACAAAAATTCCACCCTTCCAGGGTTTCTTGTAATCTAAAAATTTAATAAAAACCACTAATAAAGGCCAAACCTAGTAAGCGTTTGATGGAATAGAAGTTCTTCGGGTTTGCATTGATGCTAAGCACATTTCCCCTAATCTTTTTCCTTTAATTCATAAATATGATAACACTGATACTCCTTTTCTTCTTCATGGATATCCGCCTGATCGGCATATTGCAAGTAACGGTTATCTCCTAAACCTAATTTAAGTGTTCCTGCCTTTTCCCAGAGAACAGGATGGCCAATCTGAACGCCATCCTCTATGGGATAATAAAAGGTTTTTCTTGTGGCCATTACAGCCATTCTTTCCTTATAATCGTCTGTAGGCTGATTGTCTTCAGGATCTAATCCGGCTTTATATTCAACAATAAATGCATCACCTTGTCCGGCAATGTGCGTAAAACCGCCTCCTAATGCAAATGCTAGACCAATGGCTCCAAATTCTTTTCGATCGGCCATTTCCATGGGCACCTTGGCAAGTTGATCAGGTTCCTCTCTTTCCAGTTTGATTTTATTGACCAATTCCAGATTTTGGTCAAATTGAAAAAGCATGGAATCAGCCGGTAAGATTAAAGACAATACTTTGGAATTTATATCAGAAAAATTGATAGGTTTATGCTTACTGGGATAAAAATAGTTTTGTTTGAAAATACTGCTTTCGTCTATTTTTCCACCTTTTATTACAGCCCCGTTCATTGGATTTACTAAATGAAAATAGTTTAAAGTATCAAAATAATCCAAGGGAAATTTTTCCAATCTCCGATCACTCAAATTGGCTATTCCATAGGGAACATTGTCTATGCTAAATTGATGAAAATTATCCAATGGAGTATGAATCATCCTCACCATGGTATGCTGTTCAAAGGGAAATTTTCTCAGTTGGTGCAATTCTAAATCGTAAACAAAAATTTCCTGATCACTCACAAACATTATTTCATCCCCTAAAAATCCCGCCCTGTGCAAGACCATCCCAAAAGCATTGGGACCTTCACTCAAAACCTCCTCAGCAAGCACTTCACCAAGACTGTTTATGATAAAATACCTACCTTCAACACCTTGGGTAACCATTAGGTAAACATCACGCGCTGGATGATAGTCCAGCACATTTAAAATCTGCAATTCGTCAAAAACCAAGGAATCAACCAGAACAAATTCCATTTCTGGCAAACCTTTATTTTGATTTTCGGCCGAATTACAAGAGGCCAACAATACGCATCCTAAAACCATGACATTCAAGTACCTGCAAATCATATTGTATAATTTAAATTAAAACTAATTAATTAAAATTAAAATTGCAACTATTTCTTCACCCTATAAAACCCAAATATCAATCCCGCTATGCTTCGAGACTTACATCCTTAATTATTTAAATAAAGCTTCTACCCTTTTCAAATGCTATTTATTTTACCTACCATTCGTCTAAAAAACCAACCAATAATAAAATTAATAAATTATTATACCTGCTAACCTCACTTCCTTTTTATATTGTAGGGTAGCATTGAATAGCCACGGCCAATACCTAATACATGCCCATGAACAGATATTATATTTTTCTTTTCTTTTTGGTGTTTTTCCATTCTTCTGTATTTTCCCAACAGACCTTTGGTCCCCAAGATGGGGACAGGATTGTTTTCTTGGGCAACGCACTGATTGAAAATGAACAACAATTTGGTTTCTTAGAATACCAGCTAACCAATTATTGGCCTGAAAAACACCTCACCTTTAGAAACCTGGGCTGGTCAGGCGATACCGTTTTTGGTGAGGCCAGAAGCTATTATACCAATCCTCCTGGACCTTATGACCTGCTTATTTCTCAAATAAAAGCGGCAGAACCAGACTGGATAATTATAGGCTATGGTAACGTGGAAGCACAAGAAGGTGCCGCAAGATTGTCTCACTTTAAAGCAGGGTTAAACCAATTGCTGGACAGTGTGGAAGCAATCGGTGCTAAAGCTGTCTTGCTGTCTACCATTCCACAAGCAATCGCAGGATCTGAAGAGTTAATGGTGAAAAGAAATGAAGAATTGCTCCTATACAATAATACTATTGCTGAAATATCTAAAAATCGAGACTTGGCTTTTATTGATGTTTTTAATGCTTTCATTACGCCCAACCAAACTGAAAACTATGAAAACAATGGTGTTCACTTGAATGAAGCTGGGTATTTGCTTTTTGCTGAAACGATAATGAATCAACTGATGCTCACAACTGAAATCCCTACCTTTAGAATTGATGCTTCTACAGCGACTATCGAAAGTAATGTTCCGGTAGAAAAAATTTCCATGACAGATAAATCCAGGCGTATTTCATTTAACAGTACCCTTCAAGCACCTTCAAAACCCGTTATAAAATCGCAATTGAATAGTCAAACAATTACAGTAGGTGGATTAAAGAGAGGGATCTACACCTTGTCCATTGGCGGTAAACTTCAAGCCATTGGGTCCAGAAAAGATTGGGAAGAAGGAGTTTCATTGCAGCAAAGCCCATCCACACAACAGTCCGAGCAATTGCTTAAATTGATAAGAGAGAAGGATAAAATCTATTTTCACCAATACCGTCCTCAAAACAGAACCTATATTATAGGTTTCAGGTCTTATGAACAAGGCAGACATAAGGAAGGCTTGGCTGCATTGGATGCTTTAATCTTTTGGCTGGATGATCAAATCAATCAGGCTAAAAAACCATTAACCCTTCAATATCTTCTGGAACAGTTGCCCTAAATACTGGATTTAAATCGATTGAACCACTTTACTGAAATAGCCCCTAATACAATGATCTTGGAATCAATATCCTATATAAAATGCTTGCCCAAAAAGGCTAGACGGCATCAGAAATTATCTCAAATCTTCCGGAATAAAACTTCCGTAGTGATTTTATTTTTAGCGACGAGCATTTCGGTACATGGCCAAAATGCACTTCGAGACATCCCCTCTCCTGATCCTCAGGATCAGATGGACAGGTTTGAGGTGGCAGCTGGTTTTGAAGTCAATTTATTTGCGGCTGACCCAATGGTGGTGAAGCCTATTCAAATGAACTGGGATGCTCAGGGCAGGTTATGGGTGGTAAGCAGTACCATTTACCCTCACTTAAAACCTGGCGAAACTGCCAATGATAAAATCCTTGTTTTAGAGGACACAGATAGGGATGGTATAGCGGACAAATCTACTGTTTTTGCTGAAGGGCTTTTCACCCCAACTGGTCTACTTCCAGGAGACGGTGGGGTGTATGTAGCCAACTCAACTGAAATCTTGCATTTAAAGGATACAAATGGAGATGGCAAAGCAGACGAAACAACCAGAATTCTTTCTGGCTTTGGAACTGGTGATGCCCACCATCTAATCCATACGTTTCGTTGGGGCCCTGATGGATTGATGTACTTCAATCAGTCGATTTACATTTACAGTCACGTAGAGACTCCCTATGGAATTCGCAGGCTAGAGGGTGGAGGTGTATGGCAATACAATACTAAAACACAGAAATTGGAAGTTTATGCCAAAGGACTAATCAATCCTTGGGGCTTGCAATTTGATAAATGGGGTAAAAGTTTCCTTACAGATGGAGCAGGAAGAGAAGGCATTAATTATGCCTTTCCAGGTGCCACATTCGTGACTGCCCCTGGCGCTGAACGTATTTTAAGTGGTTTAAATCCTGGTCAGCCAAAACACAGTGGGCTGGATATTGTTTCTGGTTCACATATGCCAAAAGATTGGTCAGGCAGTCTTATTACCAATGATTTTAGAGCCAACCGGGTAAATCGGTTCGTATTAGAAGAGCAGGGAAGCGGCTTTATATCCAAGCAGGTCGATGATTTATTGTGGACAGATCATATTGGTTTCAGGCCTGTAGACATCTTAATGGGACCTGATGGCGCTATATATGTTGCTGATTGGTACAATCCTATCATTCAACATGGAGAAGTTGATTTTTTTGATTCCAGAAGGGACCAACAGCATGGTAGGATATGGAGAATAACTAAAAAGGATAGCCCTTTGGTCAAATATCCTGAATTAGAAAATAAATCTATTCTGGAATTATTGGAAGCCTTAAAATCAGAAGAAAACTGGGAAAGATTACAGGCAAAGTTAATTCTTAAAAACAGGGATGAATTGAATGTAACTGAAGGGTTGAAGGAATGGGTCACTGCACTTGACCCATCAAATCCTGCCTATGAACATCATTTACTTGAGGCACTTTGGGTACATCAGGCCATTGGCGTTGTTAATGTCCCCTTATTAAAAAAACTATTAACCGTTAATAATTCCGAAGCGAGAGCTGCAGCCGTAAGGGTCTTGGTACATTGGAAAGAAAACATCCCAGAAACCCAATCCATTCTGGTCAGCGCTGTAAAAGACAGCCACGCAACGGTAAGATTAGAGGCCATAGTTGGACTAGAGAATTTCAAAACCATGGATGCTACCGTTGCTGCATTGGGAGCGTTGGATCAAACCATGGATGTCAACCTGGACTTTGCCTTGTGGCATACCGTCAGTAATTTGAATTCAGTATGGTTACCTGAAGTCTTAAATAATCCAGCTTATTTTGGAGATATGGGAAAAACTATATTTGCACTAAATACAGTGAGCGACCCGAAATCTACCACCTTGCTGGCTGAATTGTACAGCAGCAACAAAGTACCAGATAAATACCTTGAATTGGTTCAAGAAAAAATGGCCAAATATGGATCATCCGAAGATTTGACTAAGATCTATCTTGAAGTTGTAAATCCTACTTCAGGAAATGCTGACAAACAACTTAAGGACTTGGAAATACTACTCCAGGCTGCCAAAGAAAGGGGACTTGAACCTCAAAACACCTCTTCTCAACTGAGAACTTTACTTAAAAGTGAAAATGAAGCTGTAGAGATCAAGGTATTGCAATTGATTGGCTTATGGAAAAAAGCCGACCTATTAGACCTCCTTTTGCAAAAAAATAAGGACAGCAATGAAGAAGTAAGAAAAGTGGCCATGGAGGCTATGGGAGGCCTTGATGATGCCACTAGTCAAGAGGTATTGCTATCTATGGCTGAAACTCATGAAAATGAAAGTATCCGAGTCCTTGCAATTTCTCAACTTGTGAAAACAGCACCAGAAAAAGCTGCTTCCGTTGCAATTTCTTTACTGACTAAAAAGCCAACAGAAAATGACATCAGGGATATATTTGCAGCTTTCTTAACATCCAATGCTGCGACAGATATTTTAGCTACAGCCTTATCCAATACGGTTATCCCTTCGGAAACGGCTAAGGTAGGTAGAAAGGCGATGCAAGAACTTCTTCCTTGGCACAGAAGAAACAAAGATGGTGCCTTAAAGCTTAAAGTGGCCTTGGAAGCCTCAGGTGGTGTTTTACCACCAGAACGAATGCCTCAACAATTGGACAATCAACAAATCTATGCCCTGGCGCAAGAAGTAAAAACCCAAGCAGATCCGGTAATTGGAGAAGCCATTTATAGGAGGCAATCACTTATGTGTCAAAACTGTCATGGAATAGGCGGTGCTGGAGGTCAATTGGGTCCTGATCTAAGTTCGCTGGGTACTAGTTTACCAATTGACAATATTATTAAATCAATACTCGAGCCCACTGAGTCAATTAAAGAAGGTTTTGAATTGCAGAAAGTGACAAAAAATGACGGTGGAATAATAATGGGGTATTTGGTAAATGATGGTGCCAGGGAGGTTGTCATTCGAGACATGGCAGGAAATGAAAATGGCATCCCTAAATCTCAAATAAAAAGTCTAGAAAAGGTGCCTGGTTCTTTAATGCCAGCAGGTATTACAGCAAGATTAGAAAAGCATGAATTTATTGATTTGGTTGGTTATTTATCCAAATTGGGCAGTACAGGAAGTTTCAGAGTCACCAATGAAAAACTGGTTAGGAGATGGAAAGCTGCACCTGATTTTAAGGTTTTGGCAAAAATGACTGGTGAAGATAAATGGCAAAACCTACTTAGTAAAAATTTGAACCCCATGCTAAAAGGCTTGTATAGTCAAGTAGCCGGAGATTTACCTTTGGGAGAAATTCCTCTTGTATCAGACAATAGTGGACAAAAATTTAGTCTCGTTCAATTTGAGGTTGATATTCTTAAAGAAGGTGAATTAAGCTTAAAATTGACCGGGGTTGAACAGGCTAAGGTGTGGATAGGCACCAAAGAGATTACATTGAGTAAAGGTATAGGATCAGCAAAAGTTTCTGTTGGAAAGCAATGGGTAAATATCGCCTTTGCTCGAGAAAAAGCTGGTAATGGTTCCTTGAAAATACTGATTATTAATGGCAAATCCAATAGTGCCCAAAGTCAATTAATTGTAGGTCAATGATTTTTGGTCTACAATTAATTTCAGCTCAAATTTTCTAGAAGGTATTGGTAAGGGTTAAGAAATCACCCCAATAAACAGGCACACGTCTCTCAATTTATGGAAGAAATTTTGTTAACCAGTTAATGATTGGGTTACTGTAAAGCTAAAGCTATACCTATTAAGTGATGGAATCGCTTTCTATGAAAGATCAGGAAAACGCTATTTTTTAATTCAGGCTATAACAATAAAGAGTACTTAATATGAAGTACATGTCCTTTTTTCCACCTAATCCAATCTTTGCCTTTTTCATTGAAATTTCCATCCACAAATTTTGCATAAATCCATTCTCCACTCACAAGTAGTGGTATTATGAACTCAAACTGTAAAGGAACTATACTGGACTCTTCAAAAGGTTTAAGATGAACTTTACCAGTACTTTTTTCATTAAACTCCACACTGTTAACAGACATTAAAAACTCAGGCCATGATAAAAATTTTCCTTTGTTTTTATCCAGATTAGATACTTGCCCTGTTCATTTATTTGCTATACCCTTGACAAAATCAAAACCTATACCTATTACTTTAAAATAGACAATCCCATAATCTAATTTTATGTGTTCAGGGAAAAGCCAGGCTGGTGCATAGGAAGTTGTCGGTTCACTGAATTGGTTTTTCACAAAAACCAAGCTATCCACTGGTAGATGCGCTGTTAATCCTTTTTCAAGGTTAACATTCCCATAAAAATAAAGTGTCGGGTATTCATAATAATTGGGTTTAAAAAAGCCAATTCCTATTTGTTCATCCTCAATTATCAGCTGAGAAATAGATGGTGTGGTGGAAAATAAGCTTACTTGAACTAGGTCAATTTTTCTTGATTTCTTTATGATTTGGGGGCTTTTATCAAAATAATTAGCATTGGTCTCAAAGTTTGCCGTGCGATATACAACAAAAAAAGCTATAATAACAAGGAATAAACCTAAAACCTTATTAATTAAAATAAGGTCTGCCAAACGTGAATAAAAGGCTACATATATGGCTATCAACAAGGCCACAGTGGCCGAAACTATGCCATAAAATAAAATGATTCCTTCACCGGCTAGGGTTTGACTTTGGCCAGCCACAATCAAATAGGTCATAAAAGTCCCGACAAAAAAACAAACCAAAATACTTAAAGTATAGAAGAGAAGACGAACAGGGTTAATAAAATTTCTCATGGCTTGAAGTCCAACTTTTTAACTATTGTTTCTCCCTGCTTAATCGCTATAGTGAATGTCTGAATAGCTTTGTCTTTGTGAACACCGATGGGTCTAACGGTTACCACATATTTATCTGGATTAAGGAGGAATTTCGTTCCTCTATCATAAGTTCTTGAGCCAGCAACATTTTTTCCAGTCTTTTCTTCCTTTAATGTCACTACACTATCTATATTCTCCCCTCCAAAGGAACCACTTCAAAATTATACTTGCTTGGGGGTAGATAAAAGTAGCCTGTATCCTGATAGGTTCTAAGCAATATGGGTGTTCTTTTGGCAATAATATCATATGCTTTGACATATACATCCAATGGGAGTCCATTCTTAATTGCATATACCGAGAAATTATTTGCTGGCTTCTTTACTGTAGAAGTGGTGGCTACATTTAGTATTTCCCCTAAATTTTCAGGATTCTCGGCCCTAAAATACCTTCCTTCACCAGCTTTAGCAGCACACCTCAATTGTTGGGTATCGGCTGATTTCAAACCAAAACCGATAATGTGAAGCTTAAAATCTATACCTTCCATTTTGGTTTTGCTTGGCATCTGTCCCCACATGGAACCACTTGCATCGTATATGAAAATAATTGGGGGCTGGTTTTCCGGACTTTGTCCTTGGGAGTTGAAAGCGAAACATAGCGTCAGGAAAAGGAAAACTATCTTTTTCATGCGATGATTATCAAAATTTTCAAACCGTATTTGTGAAGGAAACCCTATATCATGCACTATAGAAGTCTACTTCGAGGCGTTGGTCTATCTAAAATAGCAATTATATTTCGTTATACCGGTATTTATCATGTATTTAGATAGACAAAATCATTATTATTCAACCTATCAGAATTTGAATTGAAAGGTGTATAAACTATTAAAAACTTAATCCTTCAACTTACTTTTTAAGGCCTTCGGCTTACAATTGTATTCCTTCCGCTTAGATTTCCATTCCATTGCATTGCAGTTTAATTCCTTCGGCTATGTCATGCCTGAGTAAAAAAGGGTATCCATCTATGCTTTCTTTTTACCACAAAACGCAACCTATAATCCTGTAAACTGGGGCTGAACGTAAAAAATGATTTCTTAAGATCCTTTTAGTGAAGGGCAGGTACGAGGACTTTACAGCCTTCCCTGTTTTTCACAGGGTACGGTGGCTCGGATACTCGGGATAAATCGTGAGGGATGCTCCGCAGGCTTATGGTCTGTGGCCATTCACTCAATTACTTCTTGTATTTTTTAAAATTTTCTCTTACTCGGATTTTTCCTTGTGTCTCAAAATTTTAAAATTTCAATGTGTTCATCGCAAATTTTGTAAATTAGATAGTAATTATTTTCAACAAGTCTCATTTTTACATTTGCTGAATTTGAATTTACTCCTAATTTGGGGTGTTTCTCTATTATTTTTATAGCTACTCGAGTTAATTTGAACAATTTACGGCTATATAAATTTGATTTATTTCTTTTGTCTCAATATTCACAAATATCTTCAAGTTCGTAAATTGCGTCTAGCGACCAAATTGTTTTCAATTTCATTTGTTAAATCTTTTTATCATATCTTCGTTTGTAATGAAATTGCCTTTTTTAATTTCTGTGCTTCTATTTTCTAGCTCTTGCTGCATTTCTTCTGACAATTCGATCGTTCCATCTGCACTTAATTGACTCAACATACTTGATATTGATTCCAATAGATCCTCGTCGTTTAGAGATGTAATTTGATCTATAAGTTTGTCTTTTACTTTTGACATAAGATTATATTTTGTGTTTCCAAGTTAATCATAATAGCGTACTTTTTCATTTTTTAGCTTATGAGAAGTAACTCTAAGGTAGCTATTGTTTGAAAAAGACAATATAATGACTACTAAAGCTTGTTCAAATAACTAGATACCTAATGTGTGTGCCCAGCATGGGCATCTGGTATCGAAGATACCAAATTATTCCAGAGGGTGAAAAGCCTGTGCCGATTCCTTCGGTATCCCTTATGTGCGGGAGTTCCTGATAAAAATCAGGACAGGCTGTGTCCCGAAGCATTAGCAAGTCGCCCTGTTTTTCACAGGGGTGGTTTGTCGTGAGACATGCACTGAAGTCCTGAAGTTTCAGGATATACTAAAAGCGAGACTGCAAACCCCGGTTCCAACGAACAGAGCCTGTCCCGCTTCCTGCGGGAAACTGGATACTGAGGCCTGACGGGTTGGATGAGAGGACTGAGTGTAAAGAAAATATCCAGTGAATATTTTTAGCGAAGGGCCAGCAAAAGGGGAGGCACCCTACTGACGTCCGAAGGGTGGGAAACCATCAAGTACCTGTCTGGTAGATCCAGTGGATAGACTAAGAATTTAATGGAATCCGTTGAAAATGGTCTGGAAATGGCTAAAAGGGTGTGCTGAGGTGGGTCGACAAAACAGTGATGAAATGCTCATAACAGCTAAAGTAATTGCTCCGAAACGAGGACCTCCATTACGCCAACTCCCAAATGAATAAACACCCCTTATATCGCTCATTATCAAAAATGCTTCATTGAAAGCTGTGGAATACGTTTGTCTATTCTTTTATGAAACCTAAGGATGAAATTGAAAAACCAATGGGAAAAGGAACAGAAGGCTTTCCTAGGCGATCATTACAGGTACTTTTTAATAATTTTTCGGCCACCTAATTCCCTGAGGCACCCAACAAAACCTATCCAATCCCCATAATAGAACTACTAAAACTTCAAAAATCCCTCTTGTCTGATTGTCTGAGCCAAGAGTTTGCATCGTTCTATTGACCAGTTTCATTGTTTTTTGTAGCTCCAACAACCTATTCTCATTAAAAGTATAGCCTTTTACCAAATGATCTTTGATGACCTTGTTCGCCCAAATCCTGAAGGCCGTACCTTGTATAGCGTTTACCCTATAACCGACAGAAATAATCAGATCCAAATTATATATTTTGAACTGTCTCTTTGCTTTTCTTTCTCCCTCCTATTGAACTTGTGTAATTTTTGCACAAGTTGCCTTTTCCTCCAATCGATTCCTTTAATTGGTACAAAAAAAATTGCCTTAAATCCAGGGTGGTTCATTTGGTTCTCAGAATTTCCCGTAACGGATTGGCGATATGTGGCGGATCGAAGTAGAGTTAACATTACCATCGCTTGTTATGGCTTCGTCTTTCTTTCTCCTATTTTGGAAGTCTAGGGAATTTTCTTGCACCATCATGGATAAGTATGATATGGATTAAATTTTCATCCATGACTCTATAGATAATCCGATAATGACCACTTACAATTTCACGAATTGAATCTGTATCATACTCTTCTACGACTTTGCCAGCGAAAGCGTTATTCTTTAATACATCCGTTCTTTCTCGTATTTACTTGACTTGATGCCGAGCATACTTGATAGAATCGGCAGCGATATAATCATAAATATCTTTTAAATCATCTTTAGCAGATTGAAGCCAAAGTAGTTTTACCATGATTTGATTTCTTTGTCCAAATCTTCTTCTGTTACCGTATTTCCTTCATCAGATTCAATGATTCGGCTATCTATCTTATCAATCAATAGTAGTTTTTCAATCAAATCTTCGACTTCCATCTTATCAGGTAAGCTATCAATCTGTTTATATAATCTCTCTTTATTAATCATAGGAGTAAATTTAGTTACTAATATAACGCTTTCTAAGGACAAAAAGTACCATTACGATCTCTTAGCCACTCGCTCCAACGT
>Ga0335398_10006462_pt1 | contig 14841 bp, 13 predicted proteins | sample BON03_FD_205742 | JGI IMG/M metagenome (GOLD analysis project Ga0335398, IMG submission 205742) | Freshwater microbial communities from Lake Bonney liftoff mats and glacier meltwater in Antarctica - BON-03 (spades assembly) (version 2) | ecosystem: Environmental > Aquatic > Freshwater > Ice >... | reverse complement strand
CCCAGCGCATCAGTCTTGATCAGGAAGGGCGCGGACGAAGAATCCGACTCAGTCATAGATCTCATAGCACGCCATGCTACGGCATCTACGACTCTCATGAACAGGGGAGCTTGGTGTCACGCTTACATCCAATCGACACACATCAACATGAATCGTTACGCCGACTGTTCCCAGCTGGAAGAGTCGGCTCTTTCCGTTGATGTCAGAAAGCACGCTTCGAAGGTCGTCGAAATGACGGCGGCCATCGCCGCCGGTGACGAGGAGGCGTTCAGCCGGTTTCACGCGGACTACTTCGACCGGTTGTATCGATATCTGATCGTGGTTCATCGTGGGGACGAGACCATCGCCCGGGATTCGTTGCAGGAAACCCTGATCCGGGTGGTACGTCACTGTCGCCGTTTTGAGGATGCCGAAACCTTCTGGCGCTGGCTCGCCGCCACCGACCACGGACGAAAGCAATCCCGGTATTGGAACGCGTTGAAGAGGTTCATCCGGTTTAGCTCCTTCGGACCGGAGCATCACGATCAGTCTGCGGATCCGGTGGCGGACCTGATTGAGACCGGAATCCGACAGCTTGACCCGGTCGACCAAGGGCTGGTTGAGGGAAAATACTTTGAACGTCTCTCAGTCGTCGATCTCGCCCGGAAATCCGGTCTGTCCGAAAAAGCCGTTGAGTCCCGGCTGCATCGCGCGCGCAAGTTTTTAAAAACCTTTTTAACCGACAAGGAGGAGTTATGAAACCGACCGATGAATCGTTGCTGGATGAAATTATTGATGCCGACGCCGGTGATTCGTTTCGCGGAGAAACGCTGAGGCAATCGCTCGACGTGCTCCGCCGACGGCGACAGAAGAAAGCACTGGCGCGGCGGACATTGTTGGTCATGGTTCCGCTCGCGCTGATCGCGGTGACCGCGCTGATTTCCCGGCAAAGCTTCCGGCGCGACGCCGGTCCGGTCGTGGCGGTGAACGTTCCGGAAACCTCGACGCCAGAAACGATCCCCGGAACAACCGTCCGGATCATTTCTGATGACGAACTGTTCGCACTCTTTCCTGATCGCGCCGTCGCGTTGATCGGAGAAAAGAATCATCAGACGCTGGTATTTCTGGACGGCGATTCCGCCGTTCGAAACTGATACGGCGACACTCCGGACAACAGTCGAATCCGGTTCCTACGCGATCACCGAACAGCGACTTTTCCATTTTGGACCATTCCGCGCCCCTCCCATTCGCGACGTTCAGCTGTTTGTCGGCATAAAAGAAATGCTCGTCCCCCGCTTCGCACCAAGACGAGCCGGACCGGCTTACTCGATCCATCCGTGATAGCGTCCCATCCAATACGGGAGCAACCAGTAGGTCGGCGCTTCTTCTCTTCCGCCGTTGCCACCGCCGTCGGGCGCATAGGGGCTTGAGTTGTGCTTGTGGATCGGACGTTCGTCAGGCGGAATCACATCGGTGAACTCAACCTGCCCCCACCGATCCGGGACGTTTTTTTTGGTGAAGTCGGTTCGTCTGGAATTCTCCACCCGCCACTCGATCATGTCCCACGGCGTGCGCTCGAGTGTGCGCTTTGAATCTTCCGTCATCTTTGGAGTGAACGTGACAATACCGCAGGCTACGTTGATAAAGTTCCACAACGGATTCATGTCCGGTGCAACTGCCCCGGCCGTGAATCGCATTCCCTCGAGGTATCGTTCGCGCAGCTTGGGGTCGTCCTCGTACATCATTAGCGGTAGGACGGATAAATAGTACAGTTCGTCGTCGGAGAAATTGATCTCGGTGAACTCGCTGTCCCAACGCCGATACTTATTTGTCTGTTCAATGTCTCCGCGTTCAACCAGGGCGAGATACTGGTTCTGATACGTTTCATCGCCCGTAATGTGGAAGGCCGTTTTCATGAAGGACAGCAGTTCCAGCGATCGCAATGCGCGCTCGTAAGCCCCTTCAACACTTCGATAATAAGACTCGTTCCAGTTGCCCCAACGCGTCGGCTTTCCGTCGACATCCAGCAAATAAAAGTCGTCGCGAATCATCCGGTCGGTGATCAGGCGAACCTTGTCCTGGATAATTTTCTTCTCGGCGTCATCCGCGACCAGATCAAAGTACAATGCGTAAGCCAGGTAGTGCCCGATCGTTTCATCTGAACTCGTGTCGGACTTCCAGAGCCATTGCCCGTCCGCCGTCGCGTGCCATTCGCCGGAATGCTCGGTCCAGGTCGAAAGATCTGTGTGATCCCGCCACTCAAAGACGCCGGAAGCCGTCTTAAGCCATTCACCCTCACGATCCGTCAATTTGTTTTCATCGGAGTCCGACAGCCAGACCCAGCGACCGTCTTTCTTTCCCCAGTTCCGCGGGTCCGGCGAAGGTTCGTCAACGTGCTTGAACGAGCGCGCGTAAAAGCCGGGCAGGGGATTGATCTCCTCCAACCGGATCAACGCATCCAGAGTGCGGCGGGCGTTCGTCCGCGCAGCGGGATCTTTCGTTGCCGCGTAACGGTACGCCTGGGCCGCCAGATACATCGCCGACCACAATCCGTCGTTGTCATTGTCGGAGGTGAAGGAGGTGGACAGATCGCCTGGTGTTTTCAATCCAACGCCGGACACGAACCCATGTCGCAAATGCCGCCGCAGAATCATCGAATCGTAGTGCTCCGCTTTCTCCTCGAGCGTCATCGGTTTCCATTCGATCCGTGACACTCCCGTTTTCGTGCGCAACCAGACCGTCTCCCACTTCGCCGCGTCATCGATCCAGATGTTTTCAATCTGGTTGTCCGGCAGCCAGCGTTGCCCCCAGAAATACTGCCAGCGATCCCAGCGATGTTTCGCCTGCGGATCGAACCGGGCCGCTCCCTGGTCGTCACCCAACCACACGACGCCATCTTCCGATCTGGCAAATTCCTTCAACCGAGGCACCGGTCCCGGTTCGGTTGACGTCCAATCCGCAGAATGCCCGGCAACCAGGACCTCTCCCGGCACCTCCGGGGAGTTCAATCCATATCGCGCCACCATCTTCTGATCGAAGGCTGATGCGGATACAGGAGCAATTGCCAACGCAAGTAAGGGTATGAGGAATTTCATTTGAAAACAGGTGCCGCGTTACGCAAGCCGACCGGTGACCGTAGGCAAGTCCCCTGCGACGCGCCGGTAGAATGAGCAGGGCAGGCACCGGTTGGCAAGCGGCGCGGCCGATGGTCAGTTAAGAGTTTCAGTTTCATAAACGGTGACGAACTGCGGCGGCAACAGCCAGTTGTCCTGAACCGCCCGGGTGGCCTGACTTCTTCATTTTACTCCCATTGATTCAGCCCAAACGGCGGCGCACTCAAGTCCTGCGCACCCGGCCATTCGACAATCATTGATTACTCCAGGCACCAATCGATGGCGACATCGAGCAGCTCAAGGCCGGTCGCATTGAGGTATAAATTTTCATCGATCGGATCCGGGGAGTGGGCCGAGAGAAAGAACTGGACGCGCCTGGCCGGTGCGATTGCACCATCCATCAAAGCGCCCTTTTCGTAGGCGAAATACGTCACCTTGTCAGGCTCGCCAACGACATGGGCGATCTTGATGCCCGCATCGCCCGGGCGGCCCCAGAAAAACTCCTGTGCCGTCGCTTACACCTCCACTTCACCGTTGGCATGCCCGCCCGCCAGAGGATGATCCGAGATAAACTTCAAGGCGGTCATCCTGTCCGTGTAGCCGCTGACGCTCGACATTTTCAGCCGGGGCAACAGGTTCCGCTCAGTGACGATCATCGGCACTGGCAGGTCGACGAACGCCTCGGCATTGAAGAGCGTGCTGCTCATTCCGTAGGAAAGCATGATCAAGCGTTTGCCCGCAGCATCTTGACGTGTCGCCTCCGATTCCTGAACGACCTCGACCTCCAAACCCCGCGCTTCCAAGGCGGTTTTAAAAACAACATCAGTTCCGACCAGAGGAATGGTTCCGGTAACCAGGAGGGCCCTGCCTTGCATCCTGGTACATTCATCCGGGCCCGACGAGTCGTCGGAGACACAGCCGCAGGCGATCAAACAGGAAACGATGGACAACCAGGTAAAATTCTTCATAGAAAATGTCGTCGGTTATTAAACTTGGCCATAGGCGTTCTCACCATGGGTTGAACGATAAACAATGGCTCAGACCGGGCAAGTCTTCGGTTTGGAGGGCGATCATGTCGGAAGCCCCAACGGTGCGGTTTCATACCAGCCCGGGGCAACGCCTCGGGCTAGGTCCCGAATTGGGGGAAGCCCTGAAGGGGCGTTTCAACATTTCATATTCGTATGATTCTCTCCGTCAGGGCTCCATGGAAATCTCGGCCATTTCCGGGGCGTTGCCCCGGCTGGTATGGTGCGGGCCGTTGGCCCTTTGGACGAACCGGGCGATTACACGGCGTGTTGCTTAAGGTGGTCTGGCGGGATTTGAATCGGTGTGAGCGGGTCGATGTTGGGGAATCCGCCGTTTTGCGTCTGATTCACCGTGTCTGGCAGATCGGGCATATTTTTCCCGCCATATTGCGATCAAGGTTGGTGAAAAACCGCCGATTTCAGGGAAGCAGTTTTCGCCACCGGCCAGTGCGCTCAGTGCATCCGGTTGGTTGCTCCCATCCATCGCTGATCAGCGGCTAACAATTTCCGCCTTGCGAAGGGGCATGCGCCGGTTGAGAAAATCAGTGCTTGAGATCCGTTCGATTGAAGTACATTTTCCCGCCCGGTTGCGCGTGTGGCGAAATTGGCAGACGCGCCAGATTTAGGATCTGGTTCCGCAAGGAGTAGAGGTTCAAGTCCTCTCACGCGCACCATTTGCTTCCTCCTTTTTTCCTGCGTGCCTGTGGTTCCAATCGGTTTGCCAACTGGCGGCTACGTGGGTTTCCGTCGTCACGTCGTTTGTCTTCCCACCGTTTGAGATTAGCCCGCCGACGAAAATATTCGACCGCCGGGTGGCTGCGCGGTATACACAGGACGGTCGAGAAACGTGGACTTCAATCAAACATAATCGTGCCGACCCATGGAATCATCGCCCTGCTGCCCGTGACGCCCGGAGCGGCGACCGGCCTTCGGGATGCCCTGAACTCGCTGGGCAACGACATCCGGCATCGCCACGGTTCCGGTACCGCACGGCCGATCATCGATTTTCCAAGTTCCGACACGCTGCATTTCGTCAGGCTCGCCTTGGTGGCGGATCCTGATCGTGGTCCCGAACACTTTCGACTGTTGCTCGTCACGGACTTTGACGGAACGACCGAAGATCACCTCGGAGAACTGCACCGTCTGACTTCCGATCCAATGGCGGTCTGGGGACGCTGCGAAGGATACGACGGTGGCAAACGGTTTCCCCTCTATGTTTGCCGACATGTTGTGAATCCGCAGGCTTATTACATGGCGTTTCCCGATGATTCGCTTGGGCAGATACGTGATCGAATCAGGCTTCGCGAACAGGTTGAGTCTGTCATGGGCGGCGACGGCGAAATCACTCTGGGCAGGGCCTTTGAGCGCGGTCTGGAAATTCTTGAGCGGGGGTATGACTTTGGTCTGGCCGCGACCCTTTTTCTGATTCGTCACGGAGTCCAGGGGCTGATGGCGGCGCGACGGATCAACACGACGATGAACCGGGTTTGGTGGATACGGCTGTTGAACAGACTGACGTTCAATTCACCGCCGCCGCTTCGCCACAACTTCAGCGAGGCTCCGGTTGTCAGGCGCGATGACTGCGCTCCAGCGTGCCCGGAGGACGAAGTGGTGCCTTCCAAGGACTGGACGGGGGTACCTCTCGAGGACGTAGTGTCCCAGAATCAGCTGACGCTGGTCACGGTTGTGCGCGCCGGGCGACTGGATCAATTGAAGAACGTCCTGGCGGTGATTGAACTCTTTTCAAAGTATTTCGCCACGGCGGGTTCGTTGATCGGGATCAGCACCATTCATACAGTGCGTTGGACACTGCTCGATGGAGGCAGGCGACTGCTGATGGTCAGCAACTATGACAACAGCTGGGAGAACTACATCGATGAATTTGCGGAAATGATCCTCTCCGGGCTGGACGCCATTTGGGAGAACTGCCACGGCTGGCCGGAGGCGGGGGCGCGTGACGTCGAGGCGCTCAAACATTTTCTGCGGTGCCATCAGGTTCCCGCCAACACGTTTTACAGCGCCTACCCGCAGGCCACCGTGTTGAACATCCTCGATGGATTCAACCTGGAACAGCAGGCAAGATAATGAAGGCACCCGATACCGACCCCCTCTTCTCCCGCGAAACATGCGCGGACATTCAGCGCTTCATCACCAGCGGTTTTGGGCGGCTTCCGTTCAGCGCCTATCTGGTCATCGAGATCCACGAAGCCCGGTCGGGTCGCAGATGGCTCCGGCGGCTCCTGGACGACGGAATCACTCGTGCCCGTTTCCGGCACGCTTCAGACGGCGTCCGCGCGCAACCAGTCGATCACGCGGTCAACATCGCGTTCACCCACTCCGGGCTCGAAGCATTAGGGCTCCCGTCGGCGGCTCTTGATTCGTTTCCGCCTGATTTTTGTGAGGGAGTTGCGACGCCGGACCGGTCGCGAATCCTGGGCGACACTGGCGAAAGCGCCTCCGCGAAATGGGATTTGGGCGGACCACTGAATCCTTCCATCCATGCGATGCTGATCCTGCACGCGCCGACGAAACAGGCAATGGACGAACTGTGCGGGAAGCATCGCGATATCTTCCGCGATATCGGACCGGGCGTCACCGAGCACGAGCAATGCGCGCAGTTCGGTGAGCGACCGGAACATGGCAAGGAGCCGTTTGGGTTTCGGGATGGCATCGCCCAACCGAAGATTCTCGGTATCGGGGGGCAGGGCGTGGCTTCGGGGGAATTCATTCTAGGTCACGCGAACGAATACGGTTTCCACCCGCTCAGCCCCGTTGTTCCCTCTACCGACGATCCGAAAGGAATCCTGCCCCGGTCGGCCAATCCGCACCACGCCTCCGACACATTCCGGGATTTCGGCAGGAACGGATCATTTGTTGCCTACCGGAAAATGCGCCAGGACGTGGTGGGTTTCTGGCAGTTCCTCAAGAATGAATCCGCGCGCCTGAACGGTTCACCGGATCCGCGATTGGTGATTCGACTGGCCGCGAAAATGGTTGGTCGCTGGCCGAATGGTGCGCCACTCATTCTTTCTCCGGACCGTCAGGACCTAGGCTTGGCGGACGAGGATGATTTCTTCTACGCGAATGATCCGCACGGGATCGCCTGCCCCCTCGGCTCACATATTCGGAGGACGAATCCGCGCGATCACCTGCGTCCCGCCGCGGCGGCTGAATCGCTTCACCTGTCGGCCCGGCATCGGTTGCTGCGGCGTGGGCGGCCGTATGGCCCGTCATTCTTCAAAGACCCTCGCGTGCTCGACAACTTGGACGACATGGACGCGCTGCGCGGCATTCTCGAACTTGAAAATGACGGACGGGATCGCGGACTTCATTTTCTATGTGTCAACGCGAGTCTGAAAAGCCAGTTTGAGTTCGGGCAACAGACCTGGGCGAACAATCCCCGGTTCAACGGTCTGGTGAACAATCGTGACCCGCTGATCGGTGACAACGACCCTTCCGTCGATACACCCGGCACGATGCGCATACCCGGTTGCCCGGTCAGTATGCATACGTCGGCACTGCCACGGTTTGTCACAGTGCGGGGAGGCGCTTATCTTTTCATGCCGAGCCTGACCGCACTGCGCTTCCTTTCTGCAACGGATTGAGGAAGCGCCTCCGATGAAAAGCAAAACGCGCAGAAAATCTTTCCTGCAAGCGGCGCAACCTGTAACCGGGTTACAGTAAGTCCGCGCGCACCGTTTGCGGTTACCCGCGTCCCGCCAGTCGCTCCAGTTCGGAGATCCTCTTGTCGAGGAATTTCAGTTCAAACTGAAACGCGCGGGTCACTTCTTCGGCCGTCAGCGGCTCCTCCTTTTCAATCTTACGAATCAGGTCAGAAACGCGGACGTGTTTCGGATTGTCGGATGTCGCGTGGAAGCTGATCCCCTTCGCCGCCATCTCGTATCGCCTGATGAGCAGGTCGACGACTTTGAGAGTCTCGGCGTGGGTTAGCGTGATGTTGTCGTCGGCGCCTTTGGGGGGGCGGGCTCCCTGGTATTCTGGAACGTACGGTTTCTTGAGCCCGACTTCCAGAACGGCCTCGACCACTTCGATGTCGAGAAACCGGTTCCGACCGGACGCGGTCTGGGTGACGTTGCGCTTGTGAAATTCGAGGAGGATCGCGCCGTGCAAACTGAAGCGGGTGGCTTCCTTGCTGGCGATCTCCACCTGGACGTTTTCCGTCCCCACCACTTTGGCCGCGTAGTTGTATTTCTTCTCCTTGTTGCGCCTCGACATCCAGTGAACTTCATCACCGATGCGTTCGCGGACCGCCTGCATGATGTCGAGTTTGACCTCGGCGGTCAGGTCGCCGATCTGCGGATCCCGCCCCATCGACTCCAATGCAACGAGTGATTTGGCCTTGGGCTTGGCTCCCGCAGCGGCGGCCAGTTTCGGAGCGTCCGGCACCGGTTTGTCCTCGACCTTGAGCGAAACGGGAACGTCGTCCGGGTTCTTCGGTTCGTCCGGAATGACGATCTTGGCCTTGCACACGGGGCAGTCGATCTGCATCCCGACATTGCCCGGACCCGCCTTGAGTTTCTGGCCACAACCATGGCATGAAAATTTGAAATCACTCATGTTCGTTTTGTTTGGCTCAAGTTGACCTACTCTGGGAAAAATTTCAAACTCCTAAAACGTGGATGGTACAACCGGCGGGTTGTTCAGTTTTCATGGCGCGGACCGTTTTCGATCCCGCAGAGATTTCAACGGGCAGACCCGATGTACTCGCGGGCGACCACCAGGTTGTCGAAGTAGACGATGTTTGTTTTGTTCTTCGTCCAGCGCTCCGTGACGTAGCTTTCCAGAGTCAACGCGTTGGCCTTCAGTTCCGGGGAGGTCCGCCAGTTGATTCCCTTCCAATGGCCCATCAGTTTCCCGTCGATCCAGAAAGCTTGCTCGCCGTCCGGTTCGTCGGGCGTGTTGTGTTTGAGCATGAACTCGGCGCAAATCCATTCGCCCTTCTTGATGTCCGGCTGTTCGCCCAGCTTGAAGCTGTTGCCCCAATACTTGCCGTCGGGAGCTGCTTTCATCTCGTGCCAGTAACTGTAGAAATTCCAGCGGCCGGGCGCGGGAAACCGGCCCCAGTCGCCCCACGGCTCCAGCGCGGTGGAGAACCTCCTGTCGCCGTCGGGTTTCAATCCGGCTCCGCCGAAGCCGCTCCAGCGATCTTTTCCTTGGAGCGACTTGTTCGCTCGCAACGTGACGAAGTGATGAATGTAATCCGAGTCTTCGTGAAACTTCGTGTAAAAGCGAATGAACAGCGTGTCGCTTGATTCAAACCATTTCGTCAATCCACCGCCGGTGTTCTCGTCGAGCACGGACGTCACTTTCAGGCAGCGTTCGCCGAGCGAGACGAGGTTCGGGTTTTCAAGCGACAAAACGTGCCCGTCCTTGTCGCGAATTTCGTCCCAGCGGTCGCGGAATTTTGTTGATTCAAAATCCTCGGCAAAGACGACGGACGGGTGCGAGGAGATGCCGACATCGGCTGAGAAGTTCGCGGCGAGCCCGGGCCCGGTCGGAAGTTCGTCCGCCATCAAGTGAACGGCCGCGCTCGCGATGAGCATGTGGATTGTGGTGAGGCCGGTTCGACGAACTGTGTGTAGCGAATTCATAACGTGATGGGGACGTGCGGTTACCTGCATGACGATATGCATCGGAGTCTGATCAAAATAAGGGGGCGGCATCCATGCCGCCCGGCTGGACCTTCTTCTGCCGGGCTGGAAGCCGCAGCTCCGTGGCAGCCAAGACGTCCGAAGCCACCGTTTTCAGATCCGTTCACCGAAACTATCCCTTGTCCGGATTGTTACAAGCACCATGAGCGACACGAGCGAGGATTCAAGGCGAGCGGCGAGATCTTGATCATCGTTTCCCGGTGATCGGACTCCGACTCTTCTTCCTTTGAAATTTTTCCCGAACTGGTAGTTTCGTTCCTGTTCCCAACAAAACTTATGGACGAGACGATGGATGGAATCTTGCAGGAAACGGCGTCGCTGTTTCGCCAGGTGATGGATTACCAGATGTTCAAACTGGGAGAGAAACCAGTGCTGGTTTCCGAACTCGTCCTGCTGCTGGTGATGGTGTGCGGCGTGTTCGTCTTCGAGGCCCTGTTTCGCCGCTACGCCATGCTGCGGGTGCTGAAACGGACCCGTTTGCAACCCTCCCTTCAGTACGCCATCAGCCGCATCGTCGGCTACGTGGTGATCGCGTTCGGCCTGTTCGTCGCGCTTCAGACCGTTGGATTGAATCTCAGTTCGCTCGCGATTTTTGCTGGAGCCATCGGTGTCGGCGTGGGTTTCGGTCTGCAAAATATTGTCAGCAACTTCATGAGCGGCCTGATTATTCTGGCGGAGCGCCCGATCGCCCTCGGGGACTACGTGGACGTCGGCGGCGTCGGCGGCCGGGTGCGGGAAATCAATCTCCGCAGCACCATGGTCGTCACCAACGACAACATCTCGATCATCGTGCCGAACTCGGAATTCATCGCGAACACGGTCACCAATTTCAGCCACGGCGATCCCAAGGTGCGTGTCCGCCTGCCGATCGGAATAGCCTACGGGTCCGAAGTTGAAAAATTTAAACAAGCGATGATCGACGTGGCGAAGGCGAATCCTGATGTCATGAAGAACCCCGAGCCCGACGTGTTTTTCATCGGCTTCGGGAATAGCTCGCTCGACTTCGAACTGGCTGTCTGGGCGGACGACCAAGCCTTCCGCCCGATCCGGTTCAAGAGCGGGTTGTATTTCGCGATCGAAGCCAAGCTCCGCGAGCTCAATATCGAGATCCCGTTCCCGCAACGCGACCTGCACATCCGTTCCAGTTCACACCCGCTTCCAATCGAATAACGGCTGGCTCTTTGAGGGCTACGACGACGCTTAGAGCGTGTTTTAAAAATGCGCTTCATGCCGCTGCCAGGCGTCTGACCATGATGCGAATCATGCAAATCCGGAGCATCGCCTCGCTCTGATCGGGGCGCACCTCATAGTCGCGGCACAGCCGCCGCGATTAGTAGAACCAACCAAAGGTTCTTTCGACAATCCAGCGTTTGGGCAGGACTTTGAAGCCTTTAACTTGATCGCAACGTCGCACGATCTCCAGCTTGAGTTTACCAAAAGGCCGGAGTGCTTTGACCCATTGGACCAACGCTTCCAGGTAGCCGCCGTCAGCCCAAATGATTTGCCGCCGCCCGTACGCTTCCACCAATCCTTGGATCAAACCCTTGGCGGCGTCCCGGTCCTGTACGGCGGCACTGGTGATCGTCATGGCCAGAATCAATCCCAACGTGTCCACCGCCAGGTGACGCTTGCGGCCTTTGATCTTTTTCCCCGCGTCGTAGCCGCGCTCGCCGGCTTGATCGGGCGTCTTGACCGATTGGCTGTCCACGATGGCGGCGGTCGGCGCGACCTTGCGTCCCTGAGTTTTTCGCAGCCAGTCCCGCAGCGTGTCGTGGATGAAGGTCCAGGTCCAATCCTGGCTCCAGCGCCGAAAATAGCCATAGACCGTTTGCCCCGGGGCAAAGTCCCCGGGCAGGAGCCGCCAGGCGCAGCCGGAGCGGACCACGTAGAAAATGGCGTTGACCAGACTGCGCCGATCCAGGGCGGGGCGGCCGCGTTTGCCTTTGCCCGATTTCGCCGCCGGAACCAGCGACTTGATTTGGTTCCATTCTTCATCCGTCAAATCCGTTGGATAACAAGTAGAATGCGTTGGCATCCGCTCTCAACTACACTAACTCAAATCCTTGTACGATAACGATAAAGGAAAAGTTCCGGCATTTTTAAAACACGCTCTCAGAGAATCCCTTGTCCATTTTTTCCAGCACACATCATCCAGACGAGCCGCCCCGTAGCATCCTTGTGCTTCCCGAATCCACCATATGATCGCCTGCCCGCTTCACGCGCTGAGAACGCGATGCGGACCCGCCGCATAGGCGCGATGGACCGCCTTGCTGTTGTGCCCGAGCGCCTCCTGCGCGAACCGCTCCGGGTAGCCCGCTTTCCGCGCACGCTCGGCCCACGCGTATCGATACGAATGGAGCGTGACACCTTCGATGCCCAGCCCCTGGCAGCGTTGCTTGAACTCGGTCGCCCGGTCGCCTGATCGGACCCGGCGAAGTTTCGGAAACAACGGACCGTCCGCCGGAAGCCGACGAAGCACGGTCGCGATCTCAGCTCCGAAATGAACGAACGCCGGCGTTCCGGTCTTCTGTCGCGCATAGCCGATGACGTTGTTGTTCCAGTCGATCTGTTCCGCCTCCAAGCCCGCGATGTCGGATTGCGACCCGCCCAGATGCCAGCACAGTTCGTAGAAGTCCCGCCGCTCCGGATTCCTTTCACGGGCGACGATCTTGTCGTGCTCCTCCCGTGTGATCGCCCGCTTGTCCTTGAACTTGATCTCCGGCCAGAGACGTTTGGGAATGATCGGCCAGGGCAGCCAGTTCATCGAAAGACAGAAGTTGTGAATCTTGCGCAAGTGGATGTTCGTGCTGACCGTGCCCGCCTTCAGCGCCTGCAACAGATCCTCGGCCTGCGTCTCGATGACGGTTTTGTTGCGGATGCCATCAAGCGCCCGGTCTCGCACCGCCCGCGCCCACCGGTCCCTGGTCGAACCGCTCTTGGTTTCAAGCAGCGTGTTCAGGGCGTCCTGCCAGCTGCGCGTGGCGGCACCGGAGTCGGTGCCGGACAAATACGCCTTGGCGATTTGAAGGTTGAGGACGGGCTGGCGCAGCGCCTGATTCTTGGCCAGAACAATTTGCTCCGCCGAATCGCGGTCCCTGGTATTGAGTCCCGTCCGCTTTTTCGTGAGTTTGTCGAAACAGAAATATGTTCCGCGTTCGCTTCGGTACAACAGGCGATATCGAGTTTTCATAGGCCGTGATGCAGCCTAGAAGAGAAGAATTCCGGACCGTTAGGGTGCTACGGACGGGCTGGCCAGGTTTGGCCAAGTTTGGCGTCCGCAGCGATTCTGGTTCCCGTTTTGGTGCCCGTTGCGGGTCTCTGCCGATGGAAAACCTTGACGCAGAAGCGTTTAAGTTTGGAGGCGAGGGTCGGAATCGAACCGGGTTGGAGAACAACTCTAACCCTGCCTAAACCATTCAGCAGCGGAGACTTCTCTAAGTGCTGCAACTCCAACGAGTCTTGACGAAACTCACCGCTTATTCAAGCGAACATTTTCCAGCAAGGGCCAACATGTGTGCCCCGGTTCTAACATTGTTGGTTCCCGTATTGATTCCCGTTGTTCTGTCAGAATTGTTCTACGGTTTTCGCGAATCCTGCTTCAGTTGAGTCTGCTTGCTTAAGATAATCCCGCCTTGGATTTACGATTTTTGTCCACGCACCTGGCTTGGTGTACGATGGGAAGAAAGAGGATCGGCTGCCGGGAAACAAAGTTGTGTAGATGGTAGATTGTGGAGTTGTCGCGCCTCAGAACTCGGGCGTGCCGATCCGCAAAATTCGCTTTTCATATGATGGCGCTGGTGAAATCATTTTAATGAAATCAGAAATTAAAGGCAGAAACTGAATTTGACCCAAAATCATTTTTTTTCGATTAACTGATAACGCAAACGGCGAATTTGATGTAATGAGATGAAAAACAAAATATTCGGGGGGATCGGGATGGTTTGGGGCGGACTGCTGGTTCTAAACTGGATATTGAGAGGTGGCCCGGTGGGTTCAAGTGCATATGCGAGCGGGCAATTTGTCGGCGTAATTCTTGGTGCCCTCATGGCGATCATTGGCGCGATCTACTTCTTTAAACGCCCTGACTAACCTGAACGGGCGTCACCATACGATCTCGTGCAAATCGCGCTAACAATTACGACCGCTCGAAGATTTCGCTATTTTGAACGAACCATTCGCAGCATAGCCAAGCAAATCAAAGACATGGGCTTGATTTCAGAAATTATCCACTTCGACGACGGATCTGATCAGGATGATTTGTTGAGGATGAAGGCAGTTTTCAAAAAACTTTTTCCGGAAATTCGTGTTCGCAGATTCTTTGATATCCCGTTTCCTCACAATAGACATCACGCCGGGATCATGCAGATGTGGTTCGCTGAGATTTCAAGATTCGACTATGTGTTCCACTGTGAAGATGACTGGGAATTTATTGATGGTGGCCACCTCATCAGTCAATCAATTCGGTTGCTAGAAGCATTTCCCGAGATTGGGCAAGTGGGCGTGTGGCGCAAACCGCCGGACGCCGATATCCGTACACATGACTCCATCACTTACTGGGTGTTCCCACATGATCCGAGTTTGGTATTTGATCATTGTTGGCAGCACGAAGATATGATCGATCCGGCATGGCCAAACTTCAGTCTCCGCCCGGCTGTGATGCGCGTCTCGGCGGTCAAGAGCACCGGAAACTTTGGACGCGTTGACAATTTCGAATTCTCGTATGCCAGGCGGTGGACTGAAGCAGGATTCAAGACGGCATTCCTGGCTCGCAAGTACTGTCGTCACCTAGCGTCCGAATGGGAGGACTCGGCGTACTTTATTAACCGTACCGACCGTTAGTTGGTTGCTTGTTGAAATACTTGCCGAAAGGTGGCGTCGTAAAACACTGGTTGATATTCCGCTTGCAAAGGTAGAGGCTGTCGACCTCGTCCAGCGAACGGACGTAGTCGATGGTTTCCGGAGAGCACTCGTTGAGTCCGACCCGGAGCAGAAACTTGTCGCGAGGACATCTTTGGATAATGGAGTCCAGACAGCGTTTCGCAAGATCGGGAT
>Ga0335398_10006458_pt1 | contig 14849 bp, 8 predicted proteins | sample BON03_FD_205742 | JGI IMG/M metagenome (GOLD analysis project Ga0335398, IMG submission 205742) | Freshwater microbial communities from Lake Bonney liftoff mats and glacier meltwater in Antarctica - BON-03 (spades assembly) (version 2) | ecosystem: Environmental > Aquatic > Freshwater > Ice >... | reverse complement strand
GAATGCCGAAGCCCAGCGGCGAGGCGGCAAGCTCGCGATACTGCGCCGGCCACGACCGCCAGCGCCGGCGCGCATTCAACAGCGCCTCCAGGTCGCGGCGCACCGATCCGCGCAGGGCCTCCATCGCCTCCCCGGTGGACATCGGCGGATCGCGCGCGTCGTCCGGCGCATCGTCCACCAGCCGGTCGAGCAGCGGCAACTGGGCGCGCGGCCCCGCCCGGCGCCCTGCCTCGCCCCGCCCTGCCTCGCCCCGGCCGGTATCCAGCACCCGGTCGCGTCCCCCCCGCCCGCTCATCGTGCCCCTCCCGTATCGCTCAGGTGGCGAATTCGAGCGTGGTGAGGTCCATGACGCCGAGCGCCTCCTCGCCCACCAGGAACAGCCGCTGGCCCACGCCGCGCACCGGGCCGCCTTCGCCGTCCTGCACCCAGTCCGTCTCGCGGCCCAGCTTCAGCACGTCGGCCAGCGCTGCATCCTCGCTGCCATACACGACTGGGATGTAGACCTCGCCATCCGGGCCATCGTTCACCGACATCGTCGCGCGCCGCCACATCAGGTCGCGCGGCCGCTTCGGCGGGTGGAACTCGATGCTCGCCACCCGCTCGGTGGGGATCCAGAAATACTTGCCCGTGGTGGTCAACACCTCGAACGAGCCGGCGCACAGGTCGTCGGCATCGCGGAAATCGTCGAACGGCGCAGCGCCGGCATGGCCGGCCACCCGCGGGCGCGCCGCCTCGGCCAGCCCGCCCAGCCGCCCCGCCTCGGCCGCGTCGCCGGCGCGCAGCGACACCAGGGCGGCCAGCACAAGGCGCTGCGCCTCGGTCGGCTCGCCCAGGAACTCCGGCACCCGCCCGTCGCGGCGCAACTGCCGGCGAGCGATATCGGCCCGCAGCAACTGGCGGAACTCGGCCACCACGATTGTAGCGTCCGGGTCCACCTGGGCGGCGGCGTCCAGGATCACGTCGGCGCGTTCCAGGTTGCCGGCGAAAATCAGCATCTCGGCCAGCAGCACCCGCGCCGCCAGGTCGGCCGGCGCCTTGCGCACCGCGGCCCCGGCCGCATCCACCGCCGCCGCCAAATTGCCGGCGCGGAACAATGCCCCTGCCGTCTCGCCTGTTCCCGACATCACGTCCTGTCCCTTCGATCGCGGCTTGCTCGCCGCCTGCACGCCGATGCTAGTGGTCCGAATTTGACGGATAGTGCCGTCAGATTCGGACCACTATCTTGATTTTGTGGGGCGATTCACCAAACGCGTGAATAGCAAGCGTTTGGATCACACCACTAGCGGGCCTCGGCCCGCAATGGGGCCCTACGATGGCCTTCGAACGATCCGCCCGGCTTAGCGTGACGCGCCGGGGGCTGCAATATCGGTCACCAGGCCGAACGTCGCGGCCACGTCGTCGAGCTGGAAATGCGGCTGCAGGTGGATGGTGCAGCCGAACACGCCGGGCCGCCCCGGCCGCTCGCGCACCGAGACACGGGCCGCCACCAACGGATACTTCGCCCGCGATTCGCTGCCGACATTGATGTTGGTGTTGACGTAGCGCGACACCCAGCGCTGCAACTGCTCCTCGACCTCCTCGCCGGTCCGGAAGGCGCCGACCATGTCGCGGCCCAGCATCTTCACGTAATGAGCGAAGCGCGACACGCACAGCAGCGTGTTGACCTGCGCCGAAAGCCGGGCATTGGCGTTCGCCGCCGCCGCGGTGGGCCGGGCATACTGCGTGGGCATCTGCAGGCTGCGCACCGCGCCGAACACCGCCTCCTCGGTGAAATGGATCGCCGACAGCGGCATCAGCCCGGCATCGACCAGCGCCCGCTCCTGCCGGTCGGTCAGCACCACTTCCAGCGACGGGCGAACCCAGGCCTCGTCCCGGTCGGTGCCGAACGGCTCCAGCGCCAGCCCGTCCACCAAACCGCCGGCGCGCCGGTCCTGCTCCACGCCGCGCACATCGGCCGGCCAGGTGTAGGTGGCGAAGGCCCGCACCACGGTGGCCGCGAATCCGTAGGCGGCGCTGAACCATACCCGCGAGGCAGCGTCCGGCGCATGCTCGCGGTAGCGCCAGCCGTCGATCCGCCCGGCATCGTCGTCCCATGGCGGGCGCGCCAGCACGCGCGGCAGGGTCACCGCCAGGAACCGGATGTCCTCATGCGAAAACAACCCGCGCCAGCGCGCATAGTCGGCACTGCGCATGCTTGCCGCCGGATCGAGCACACCCGCCAGGTCGGCGAACCCGTCCACCTCCAGCAACGCCGGCGCCGCCCCCAGCACGGTGGGCGTGAACGCCGCCGCCGCCACCGCGGCCAGCAGCTTCAGGGCGGTGACATCGTCGCTCGGCGCCGCCACCGAGGGCCGGTGGCGCACCTCGTGGTCCACCACCAGCAGTCCGTACGGCTCGCCACCCGGGGAGCCGAACTCGTCCTCGTAAATTTTCCGGAACAGCTGACTCTGGTCGAACTCCGCCGCCCGCTCCAGGTCGCGGCAGATCTCGGGCCAGCCGACATTCAGCACCTTGACCTTGATCCGATTGGACGGGTCGATCGGCTCCACCAGCCAGAACAGCCCGCGCCACGACCCTTCCAGCCGGCGCAGGCGCGGCGCGTGCAGAATGGCATCCACCTGGGCCGAGATCAGCGCATCGATCGCCGCAATATCGCGATCGAGCGCGCCGCGCAGCGCATCGGCATCGCCCGCCAGCACGCCCAGCCGCCCGCCGCCGAACCACGCCAGCAACGGATGCTCCCGGGCACCCGACGCGAAGCCCGCCACGTCGTCGGCAACCGCACGGTGGGCAGCACCGAAGAACGCGCCACCCAGCACCGCGTCCCGCAGCGCCGCCGCCGCGTCCGGCGCCTCCTCAGCCGGCACGGCACGCCTGGACCACGATGATCCGGGGTGCCGTCCGGCGCATCAGGCCTTCTGCGGAATGCGCGCGACCATGCGCAGGCTGGCGGTCAGTTCCTCCATCTGCAGCCAGGGCCGCAGATAGGCGACGGCATTGTAGGAGCCCGGCTTGCCCGGGATCTCCTTCACCTCGACCATCGCCTCGCGCAGCGGATACTTCGCCTTGGACTCCGGGCCGGCATTCTCGTTTGAATTCACGTAGTTCTTGATCCAGCGGTTCAGCCAGGCCTCGCAGTCGCTGGCCTCCATGAAGCTGCCGATCTTGTCGCGCGCCATCACCTTCAGGTAGTGGGCGAAACGGCTCGACGCCATGATGTACGGCAGGCGCGCCGAGATCGCGGCATTGGCGGTCGCCTCAGACCGATCGTATTTCTTGGGCTTCTGCACCGTCTGCGCCCCGAAGAACACGGCATAGTCGGTGTTCTTGTAGTGGCACAGCGGCAGGAAGCCCTGGTTGGACAGCTCGAACTCGCGCCGGTCGGTAATGCCGATCTCGGTCGGGCACTTCGCGTCCATGTCGCCGTCGTCGGAGGTGAACACGTGGTTCGGCAGCCCCTCCACCTTGCCGCCGCCCTCGGCACCGCGGATGGCGACGCAGAAGCCGGAGGAAGCGAACGACGAAGTCATGCGCACGCCCATGGTATAGGCGGCATTCATCCAGCAATAGCTGTGGTGGCTCATCGACACCGCGGCGCCGTTCTCGTCGTACGGCGCCTCCTCGTAGTTGAATTCCTCGATCGGCTTGGTGGCCGCGCCATAGGGCAGGCGCGCGATCACCCGCGGCATCACCAGCGACACGAAGCGGGCATCCTCGCTCTCGCGGAAGCTGCGCCACTTGGCGTACTCCTGCGTCTCGAAGATCTTGGCCAGGTCGCGCGGCTTGGACAGTTCCGTCCAGTCGCTGAAGCCGAACATCTGCGCGCCGGCCGCCGAGATGAACGGCGCGAAGGCGCCCGCCGCCACGTTGGAGATCAGCCGCAGCGTCTCCACGTCGTCGGGATGGTTGCTCCACTCGTAGTCGCCGATCAGCGTGCCATAGGGCTCGCCGCCCGGCGTGCCGAACTCGTTCTCGTAGATCTTCTTGAACAGCTGGCTCTGGTCGAACTCCACCGCCTTGGTCAGGTCGCGGGTGAGATCGCGCTTGGAGGCGTTCAGCACCCGGATCTTCAGCGAGGTGCCGGTCTCCGAGTTCATCACCAGGTGATTCAGCCCGCGCCACGAGCCCTCCAGCTTGAGGAACTTCTCCTGGTGCATGATTTCGTTGAGCTGGGCCGACAGCTTGCGGTCGATCGCGGCGATCGCCCGGTCGAAGGTACGGGTCAGGTTCTTGTCGAAGGTGACGGTGCCCGACAGGGCCTGCTCCATCAGGGTCTTGACCAGGTCCTGGGCGCGGTCCGGCTCGGTCTGCTTGGTGGCGGCCACCACCTGGTCGAGAAAGCTGAGGCCGTCCTCGGTCGTCGTCGCACCGCCGGCCGGATCTGACTGGGTCTGCGACATCGCCTAGCCCTCCTTTTTGTCGAGGCCGAGCTGGCCGCTCAGCTTCTTGAAGTCGTCCTCGTTCTTCAGCACCTGCTCCAGCAGGTTCTCGAGGTCTTCCGAACGGTCCACCTTGCTCATCAGGTCGCGCAGCTTGTTGCGCGTCTCCATCAGCGCCTTCAGCGCCGGCACCTGCTCGGCGATGCGCGCCGGCTCGAAATCGTCCATCGAGTTGAACTTCAGGTCCACCGACATCTGGCTGCCGTCATCGGCCAGCTTGTTGTCCACCTTCAGCTTCACGCCAGGCGTCATCCGCGCCATCACGTCGTTGAAGTTGTCGCGGTCGATCTGGATGAACTTGCGCTCGGACATCGGGCGCAGCGGCTGGGTGGGGTCGCCCGAGAAATCGCCCATCACGCCCACCACGAAGGGCAGCTCGCGGACCACCTGCGCGCCTTCGGTCTCGACCTCGTAGGTGATGTGCACGCGCGGCTTGCGCACCCTATTCAGCTTGTCGTGAACACTGGCACTCATGGCACTCTCCCCATCTTGTCGCGGCAACGTGAGCGATCGCGCGCGATGACGCGGGCCATGCGTGCGGCGGCGAGCTTCGTCGGCTAAACTGCGACCTTAGACAATCGCCACCTTCCGGGTCAATGAAGCAATGACCCCGTGGCCTCCCCCCCCCGCACTACTCCGGCGGCGTCGGGCGGATGCCAAGCTGCACCAGAATGCTGTCGCGCACCGTCGCGTCCGAAACCACCTCGACGATGAGTTCCGGCCAGGTCATGCGGCCGCGGCGGATCGCCTCGTCCAGCGTGTAGGCCAGCGGCGATTGCGGCTCGGTCTTGCGGAAGAACTCGGCGATGCGCCCAAGCTCCTTCAGCATGTCCTCGCGGCTGACCACCGCCACCGCCCGCACGACCCCACCGGCCACCACCCCGCCGGCCTCGCCCACCGCCTCGCCGGCCGCCCCCCCGGGCAACGCCGCATCGGCACCGTCCGCCGCATCGTCCTCGGTGGCCGGGGCATAGCGTGAAACCGCGGCCAGCAGATCCTCCAGCAGCTTGCGCACGGCGCTTGTCGGCGGGCCGTCCATGCCGGCCCTGGCATCCAGCACCGCGCCCATGGCGGCCCATTCCTGGCTGGCCGCCCGCAGCGCGCGGCGCAATGCCGCGAAATGCGCCTGCCCGACCGCCCGCGCCTCGCCATCCACCGCCTCCAGCGGCATCACCCCGGCCGCCAGCTTCTGCTTGGCGCGCGCCGCATCGACGGTGGCAAGCTGCTCCGACTGCTCGAACTGCCAGAATGCCAGCACGTTGCCGTCGGGCCGGCGGAACAGTGCCAGCTTGCGCAGCGGCTGGGCCAGGGTGCCGTCGCCGCCCACGCCGTTCAGCCCGGCGACCGGCGCCACGCGCGTGGCGATGCCGTCCTCGTCGGGCACCGGATACAGGTCGCTGTCCCAGAATGCCTCGGCCAACCCCGCGATCAGCCGCGCTCCGGCGGCCAGCCCGCGCGGCCCGTCGCTGCGCACCAGCGCCTCGGTGAGCCAGGCCGCCACCTCCAGGTCCTTGCTCTTGGTGGTCAGCGCCTCCAGCGCCAGGTCGCGCACCACGCGCCACTGCGGCGGCATCGGGAAATCCGCCTCCGGGTCGGCATCGGCCTGGCGTTCGGCGGCCCGCGCCTCGGCACGCGCGTCGCGCAGGCGATAATATGTTGATTGGGCCGAAAAATCCTCGCGCAGGTCGCTGCCCGCGGGCGCATCCCCGGCAATCGGCGCCAGCAGCGCCTCCATGTCGATCCCATCGGGCCAGTCGGCCATCGCCACCTCCTCCGTGCCGCCACGCCGCCGCGTGCGCATCAGGGGTTTATCGGCGCAAACTATTTGCCAACGCAACGGCGGCAACGCTGGACTTCAAGGCAACTCCCCTCCTATCGTTGCGCACGGATGAAACCGGATGTTGTGGTGACGTGACATCCCCGCATCGCCGCAAAGCTGCACGCACGGCGCCGCGCATGACGGGGTCTGGGGAGAGACGATGGCTGCCATCGACCTGAAGGCCCTCGTCGGCCGGCTGAACGAGCACTGCCGCCGTGCCCTCGAATCCTCCGCCGGCCTCACCCTGTCGCGCAGCCACTACAACGTCGAGCTGGAACACTGGCTGCTCAAGCTCGCCGACGGCACCGACACCGACATCGCCGCCATCCTGCGCCATTACGAGGCCGACCACGGCCGCCTGATCACCGACCTCAACCGCAGCCTCGACAAACTCAAGACCGGCAACGCCCGCGCCCCCACCCTCTCGCCCGAGATCGTCGAGGCCGCCAAGCAGGCGTGGCTGCTCGCCTCCATCGAGCACGGCCTCACCCGCCTGCGCTCCGGCCACCTGCTCTGGGCGATGCTCGCCGACGAGACGCTGGCCCGCCACACCCGCGAAACCTCCGGCCAGTTCGGCAAGATCAACGCCGATGCGCTGAAGCGCGACCTGCTGACCATCACCCGCGACAGCGCCGAAGCCGCCACCGCCACCACCTCGGTCGAAGGTGCCCCATCGGCCGGCGGGGAGGACGGCGCACCGCGCGCCGGCGGCTCCGGCGCGCTCGACCAGTTCACCATCGACCTCACCGCCAAGGCGAAATCCGGCAAGATCGACCCGATCCTCGGCCGCGACACCGAGATCCGCCAGGTCGTCGACATCCTCACCCGCCGGCGCCAGAACAACCCGATCCTCACCGGCGAGGCCGGTGTCGGCAAAACCGCCGTTGTCGAGGGCTTCGCGCTACGCATCGCCCAGGGCGACGTGCCCCCGGCGCTCAAGGACGTCGTCATCCGCACCCTCGATCTCGGCCTGCTCCAGGCCGGCGCCGGCGTGAAGGGCGAATTCGAAAACCGCCTGAAGAACGTGATCGAGGAGGTGAAAGCCTCCCCCAAACCGATCATCCTGTTCATCGACGAGGCACACCAGATGATCGGCGCCGGCGGCCAGGCCGGCCAGGGCGACGCCGCCAACCTGCTGAAGCCCGCCCTCGCCCGCGGCGAACTGCGCACCATCGCCGCTACCACCTGGGCCGAATACAAGAAGTATTTCGAGAAGGACGCAGCACTTACCCGCCGCTTCCAGGTCGTCAAGGTCGAGGAACCGTCCGAGCCGCTCGCCATTGCCATGGTGCGCGGCATCGTCGACACGCTGGAGCGCCACCACGGCATCCGCATCCTCGACGAGGCGGTGGAGGCCGCGGTCAAGCTCTCCGCCCGCTTCATCCCCAGCCGCCAGCTGCCCGACAAGGCGGTCTCGCTCATCGACACCGCCTGCGCCCGCGTCGCCATGAGCCAGGCCGCCATGCCCGCGCCGCTGGAAGACCGCATCCGTCGCATTGACCTGATCGACACCGAAGTCGCCATCCTCGACCGCGAGATGGCCGCCGGCGCGGACCACGGCGCCAAGAAGGGCGAACTGCTGGAGGAACGCCACAAGCTCGACACCGACCGCACTTCCCTGGAGGCACGCTGGGAACAGGAGAAGGTGCTGGCAGCCGAGATCGCCGACACCCGCTCCGCCATCGAGAACCCCGACGACGCGCAGGACAAGGACAGCCTGCGCGCCAAACTCGCCGCTGCCAGCACCGCGCTGCGCGACCTGCAGGGCGAAATCCCGCTGGTGTTCCCGGTGGTCGATGCCCAGGCCGTGGCCGAGATCGTCGAAAGCTGGACCGGCATCCCCGCCGGGCGCATGCAGTCCGACGAGATCAACACCGTGCTGCACCTGCGCGAGACGATGGCCAGGCGCATCGTCGGCCAGGACCATGCGCTGGAAGCCGTCGCCCAGGCCATCCGCACCAGCCGCGCCCGCCTGACCGACCCGCGCAAGCCGATCGGCGTGTTCCTGATGGTCGGCACTTCCGGCACCGGCAAGACCGAGACCGCGCTGACGCTGGCCGACCTGCTGTACGGCGGCGAGCAGAACCTGACCACGATCAACATGACCGAGTTCAAGGAGGAGCATAAGGTCAGCCTGCTGATGGGCAGCCCGCCCGGCTATGTCGGCTACGGCGAGGGCGGCATCCTCACCGAGGCGGTGCGCCGCCGGCCCTATTCCGTGGTGCTGCTCGACGAGATGGAGAAGGCCCATCCCGGCGTGCAGGACGTGTTCTTCCAGGTGTTCGACAAGGGCAACATGAAGGACGGGGAAGGCCGCGACATCGACTTCAAGAACACCGTCATCATCATGACCTCCAACGCCGGCAGCGACCTGATCGCCAAGCTGTTCGCCGACCCCGAAACGGCGCCGGACGCGGCGGGCTTGGCCGAGGCGCTGCGCCCGGAACTGATGAAATACTTCAAGCCCGCCTTCCTCGGCCGCGTCACCCTGGTGCCGTATTTCCCGCTGTCCGAGACGATCATCCGCCAGATCGTCGGCCTGCAGCTGAACCGCATCGCCCGGCGCGTGCAGGACGCCTACCGGGCACGTTTCGAGTACGATCACAAACTTGTTGAAACAATCGCACGCAGATGCACGGAAAGTTCATCAGGTGCGCGCAACGTTGAGAACATACTATCACGCACACTGCTACCGGAGCTCTCGGCCGAGGTTCTGGGGCGGCTGGCCGATGGCGGCGCGATCAACAGCATTGCCGTCGGCATCGGCCGAACGGGGTCGTTCACCTACACACTCGGCTGAAAACCGGGACGACAGCAACAGGAGAGACAAATGCCGATCTACATAAAGTATGGCGACATCAAGGGCGACGTCACCGCCGAGGGTCACGAGAACTGGATCGAGGTGAACTCCTTCCAGTGGGGGGTCGGCCGCGGCATCTCCTCGCCCACCGGCGCCAGCGCCGACCGCGAGTCCAGCGCGCCCAGCATCAGCGAGATCACCGTCACCAAGGCGCAGGACGTCGCCACCACCAATATCCTGGACGCGGCGCTGCAAGGAGAGGGCGTGGAGGTCAAGATCGACTTCTGCAAGACCGACAAGGGCAAGCTCGAGACCTACATGACCTACACGCTGACCAACACCTTGATCAGCGGCTACTCCATCAGCAGCGGTGGCGACCGTCCGTCGGAGTCGCTTTCGCTCAACTTCACCAAGGTTGAATACAAGCTGATGAAGATGGACGCCGCCAACAAGGGCGCCGACTCGGCCGGCGTCATCTACGACCTCGCGACCGCAAAGGTCGTCTGAACGCCAGCGGGACCACCCGGCCGGATCTTCGCATCCGGCCGGGCTATTTCACCCGCACGCTCGCCCCCGCCGTGCCCCCCTCCGCGTCCAGCACCGTCAGCCGATAGAACCCAGGCCCGGCCGGTTGCCAGGCCACCTCGCGCCGCGCCGGGTCGGTGGCCAACGGCGCACCGTCCACCAGGAAGCTCAGCGGCCGGCGCCCGCCCATTACCCGCACCGTCACCGGCCCATCGCCGCTCAACACCGCCCCGGGTGGCGGGAACAGCAGGCGCGGTCCGTCCGGGGCATCGCCAGCACGCATGGTGGCCGGCCGGGGCTCCGGCGCCAATGGCGGTGGGCGGGGTGCGGGCGGCAGCATCTCCATCACCCGCGCCAGCATCGGCAGCGCCAGGTTGCGCCCGGTCGCCCCCGGCAGCGGCGTGCCGTCCGGCCGGCCCACCCACACCCCCACGACATGCGCCGCATCGAAGCCCATCGCCCAGGCATCCCGCCCGCCCCAGCTCGTGCCCGTCTTCCACGCCACGCCCGGCGGCCCGCCCGCGGGAAAGCGCTGCGTCAGCACATCGGCGATCGTCCCGGCGGCGCGCGGCTGCAGGAAAGCGTGCCCGGGCGTCGCACCGGCTTGCAGTCCCAGCGCCCGCACCCGCCCATCGGTGGCCAGCGCAGCATACAGCCCGGCCAGGTCGCGCAAAGTCACCCCTGCCCCACCCAGCGCCAAAGGCAGCGACGGATCGGCACCCGCCGGCAGGTGCAGCACCACCCCGGCCGCCTGGACCGCGGCGGCAAAGCGCTGCGGCCCCACCCGGTCCAGCAATGCCACCGCCGGCAGGTTGAGCGAGCGGCGCAGCGCGTCGGCCACCGTCACTCGGCCTGAGAAGGTCCGGTCGAAATCCTCCGGCGCATAGGCCCCGAAGCGGCGCGGCAGGTCGTCCACCCGTGTCTGCGGCCCGGCGAATCCATCCTGGAAGGCCATGGCATAGATGAACGGCTTCATCGCAGAGCCCGGCGAACGCACCGCCCGCGTCAGGTCCATTGCCGCCGCCCGCCCCGGTTGGTGCGCCCCCGTGCCGCCACCCGTCCCGCCACCCGTGCCACCCGACACCACCGCGCGCCATTCCCGGCTACCCAAGTCGCCCACCACCACCGCCAGCGAAGCCCGCGCCGGTAGGTCGCGCAGCCGATCGTCGGCGAATCGCTCCAGCGCCACCTGCAGCGCCAAATCCAGCGTGCTCGGCATCCGCTCGTCCCGCGGCAGCGACGCCACGGCATGCCGGGCATGGCGCGGCAAGGCGACGCGCGCCACCGGCACCGGCCCGCCAGCCTCGCCCAGGATGCGGTCGCGCAACGCCTTGGCCCGCGCCGGGTGGCGGTCCGGCCGCAGCGCCTCCGGCCGGCGCGGGATCGCCACCAGGAACGCCGCCTGCGCCCGGTCCAGCCGCCAGGGCGACACCCCGAACCACGCCAGCGATCCCGCCCGCACCCCTTCCAGGTTGCCGCCATAGGGCGCCAGCGTCAGCCATATCTCCAGGATCTCGCGCTTGGAGAAATGCCACTCCAACTGCATCGCCCGCGCGATCTCGATCAGCTTGCTGCGCACCGTGCGCGGCCGCGGCTCCAGCAGCCGGGCGGCCTGCATCGTCAGGGTCGAGCCGCCGGAAACGATGCGCCCGGCCCGCACATCCTGCCAGGCCGCCCGCGCCAGGGCGAGCGGATCAACGCCGGGATGGTGCCAGAAGCGCCGGTCCTCGGTGGCCACCAGCTTCTCCACCAGCACCGGCGCCACATCCTCCAGCCGCGCCCGGAACCGCCACACCCCGCCCGGCGCCGGCAGCAGCGTCAGCGTGCGGCCGTGCCGATCCACCACCTCGCTGCCCATCCCGGCCAGCCGCCCGAGCGCGGGCGGAAACGCCCGGTCGAGCGCCCAGGCCGCGCCACCGGCCAGCACGAGCAGAACGACCAGCCGGGCCGTCAGCCGGGCCGCCAGCCACCCCGCGCGAGCGCCCATCGCGCGCTACTCCGCCGTGAGCACCCGTATCCGCCCCGCCGCCTGGCGCGCGAACACCCCGGGGCGATACATGTCCGCCAGGTCCGCGCCGGGCAGTTCGAACAGACCCGGCGTCACCGCGCGCAGCCGCACCGCCACGCGAAAGCTTGGCCGCGCCTCGGTCAGCGCCACCACGGCGACGAAACGGTCATCGGCCGCCGGCTGCGCCTCGGTGGCCGTCAGTCGGCCCAGCCACGGCATGCCGGCCACCTCGCCGGACTCCAGCCGCCCAGTCACTTCCCAGCCCGCCGGCAGCCCCTGCATCACCAGGGCGCGATGGTCCTGCTTCGTGTCAGCCGCCCCTTCCAACAGCAGCACGAAGTCAGTGTTCTGGCGCAGGCGGTCGAGGTCCAGCGGGCTGCCGTCCAGTGCCAGGAAGCGCCGCGCCACCCGCATGCCCGACCGCGCGGCGGGCGCTGCTTCGGCCGGCACGCCGGTGACCGCGACCGATCGCCACACCGCGCGCTGCGACAGGTTGCGCGCCGTCACCGGGCCGAACAGCGCCGCCGCCACCACCGGGCCGGACAGGGTGCGGCCGTCCAGCGCCACCTCCACCGCCCGCCCGTCGCGCCCCAGCACTGCCGCGGCAGCGACCAGCCAGGCCTGCTCCTGGGTCGAAACACCACCGGGCCGCAGGTCCGACCCCGGCAGCGCCGCCACCAGCCGCTCCAGCCCGCCAGCCATCAGCCCACTCTCCCGCAGCAGCACCGCGATGGCCGCGCTGTCGCGTAGGGCGGTGCCGTAATCTTCCGCCCACCAGCCGCGCGACAGGCTGCCCAGGGCGGCGGCGAACATGGCCTCGGCGCGCGGCTGGTCATGCGCCAGCATCAAGGCCGCGGCCACATGGGCCCGCGCCAACGGCGTCGGCAGCGCCGCCGGATTCTCCGCCAGCACTCGCGCCGCCCCCGGCAGTCCCTGTCCGGCCAGCCCCAGCACGTACAGCCGGTAGGCATAGGCTGCCACGTCGGCCGGCGCGCGCGGCGCATACTCGCTCTCCTCCGCCAGGTGCCTCAGTGCGTCCTTCAACGCCACCGCCGGCACCGCGGCCCCGGCGGCGCGGGCGCGCAGCAGGAACTCCACGGCATAGGCCGACAGCCAGCCTTCCGGCCCGCCCGACGCACTCCACAGCCCGAACCCGCCATCGTAGCGCTGGCGGTCGAGCACCGCGGCGATCGCCTCGCCCAGCCGCGCCGCGCGCTGCTCGCCGGCCACCGGCCCGTCCGGCAGCAGCGCCAGCGGCAGGCCCCGGCTGACCGTCTGTTCCAGGCAGGCGATCGGGTAGTCGTCCAGCGCCCGCACCAGTGCCGCCACGTCGTAGCGCACTGGGGCGCCGAAACTGGCGGCGGCCTTCCACGACCCGGGGATGAACCGCGCCGTCGGTGGATCCAGCCGTTCCTCGGCCCCCGGCAGCATCTCACCCCCGGCCACCAGGCTCGCGCCCGGGCGCGCCGGGCGGATGGTGATGGCGGTGTCGCGCTGCAGTCGGAAGCCGCCCGGCCCGGTGATGTCCAGCTTCACCACCGCCCGGCCCACCCCGGTGGCGCGCAGCAGGGTCGCCGGCAGTCCGCGTTCGCCGATGGCAAGGTTGGCCAGAACGGTGGCACCACCAGCCAGTTCCAGCGGCCCCTCGGTGCTCACCACCGCCCGCGCCTCGCCGGCCGGCCCGTCGATGTTGTGCAGCATCACCGCCAGCCTCACCTCGTCGCCGGGGGCCAGGAACCGCGGCAGCAGCGCCTCGGCCACCAGCGGGTCGCGCACCACCGCCGCCCGGCTCGCCGCGCCGAGCTTGCTGCCTTGCCACGCCACCGCCATCAGCCGGACCTCGCCGTTGAAGTCGGGCATGTCGAGCGCGATCGCCGCCACCCCGTCCGCCCCGGCCTGCACCGGGCCCGCGAACAGCGTGACGGTGCGGATCGGAATGTCCGGCAGCGCGAAACCACCCTCGTCGCCGCCCTGCTTCAACAAGGTCGCCTCGCCCTCGGCCGGCGCGATAAGCCGCCCCCAGTCGTCGCGGATATCCAGCCCCAGCCGCCGCCGCCCCAGGTAATGCGCGGCCGGATCAGGCGAGGCGAAGCGCGTCAGCCGCAGGATGCCCTCGTCCACCACCGCCAGCGTCACCCAGGCCCCCGGCGCGGCGCGCACCGGCACCACGCTGCGCATGCGCGGCGCCAGCCGCTCCGGCGACTCGACGGCCACGTCCAGCGTGCGCGCCGCCGGGTCCACGCCCAGCCAGGTCAGCCCGATCGCCCGCCCCGGCCGGCTGCTGCCCCCCGCCCCGCCACCCTCGCTGCCGCGAAACACGTGCACGGCGACATAGGCGCCCGGCCCCCAGTCCTCCTCTACCGTCACGTCCACATCCAGCCCCGCCTCGGGCACGCTGATGTTGCGCAGCGACAGCACCCGGTCCGACAGCACCACCAGCGTCGCCTCGCCGGCGAAGGGCGGCGCGATGTGCACCTTCACGCTCTCGCCCACGCGCGCCGTGCGCGTGCCCGCCGACACGTCCACCCGGTCCGGCACGTCCGGGCTGTCCGACGAGGCCCAGCCGGCGCGGAAGCGGTACGAGGTGATCGCCATCCCGCCTTCCTGCGCCACCTCCAGCCGGTAGCGGCCAAAATCCAGACGCCGGGCGAAGCGGAACGGCGCGTCCGGCCCGATCGCGATCTCGCGCGTCTCCAGCGGCTCGTCGCGCCACACCGTTTCGTAGCGGGCAAGTGCCCCGCGCATCACCATCCGCCAGTCCGGCCGCTCGCGCACCAGGCGTAGACGGGCCGCCAACGGCACGCGCGCCCCGTCCGGCCCGACGGCGGCGATATCGAACCCGGCCTCGGCCTGGGCGTCGACGGCGTTGTCCTCAAAAAGCGGCTTCACGCCGATCAGCGGCCCGTCCGGGCGCACCTTGATCGCGGCGGTGGTGCGCGCGGCGCGGCCGGCGGGGTCGTTGATGCCGATCTCCAACTCCGCCTTCAGCGCAAAGGTGGTGTCGGGCAGTCGGCCCACATCCAGCGCCAGCGCGGTGCGCCCGGCCTCGTCGGTCTCCGGCAGCGCGATCTCGCGGAACGACGGGGCGAACATCTCGCCCAGTTGGCCGATGCGGTAGCCGGCCAGGGCCGGGAACGGCGCCGGATCGACCACCAGGCGCAGCGTGGCGAACCCGGACAGCGCGGCCCCCGGCGCGCCGTAGAGGAAGCGGGCGCTCACAGGAATATCCACCGCCCGGCCGGGCACCAGCACCTCCGG
>Ga0335398_10006456_pt1 | contig 14850 bp, 11 predicted proteins | sample BON03_FD_205742 | JGI IMG/M metagenome (GOLD analysis project Ga0335398, IMG submission 205742) | Freshwater microbial communities from Lake Bonney liftoff mats and glacier meltwater in Antarctica - BON-03 (spades assembly) (version 2) | ecosystem: Environmental > Aquatic > Freshwater > Ice >... | reverse complement strand
TACCTTACAAATGCCGCAAGTCGAGGTATGGCTGGGTTTGCTCTTAGGCAATCTAGATATCTCGATCGCCCAAATTAACAAAGACGATTTCTATAGCTGTGAAGGAATAATTATTAATAAAAATGTTGATTCATCTACTTCCGTACATTAAGTGTAAGAGGATGTTTGGAAAGTATAGCTTATTACCTCGATCTGGCTATTCTATACTTAGTTAGTACTCTTGAAAGCTAAATTTTTCATTCGATCCGTACTGTAGACGTATAATTTTGGGCGATAAATTTAGCAATCTCCGTATTTCCAAATATCCTCTAATACTGGATAGTCATTTTTGGTAGTTTGCCCAAGAATTGATTGATTATTTTTGGAAAATTTGATATGGTGGTAACTAGTTTTTTATTTTTAATTACCTCCATTCTATCTGAATAAGGGGTATTTTTAACTAGCTATTCTTATCATTCAACACTTCTGGGTTATTCTCACTAGCGGTCAGATGATAATCGAACTCGGTGGCGGGGTAATTTTGACACTCACACCCCAAGTTTCGACTCGATCGAGGGTATGAGCGGAGAGAGGGTAGAATCGGAGATTATCTTCTTCGAGATTTACTTTTGGTCTGAGCCGTTGCTGGAGTTCGATATATTTAGCTTGAGATAAAACACATTCAAAGACACTAAATTGAACTCTTTTACCATAGCCTTCGAGTAAATTGGCGATATTTCTACGGCGTTTATCGCATGGGATATCATAGACGACAATATAAAATAACATTAGCGAATTTGATAAGCTCGATAACCCTGGATCGGATCGTAAACAAACTGTTTGTAAGCTCTAATTTGACGGGTTAATAAATCCCACCTCGGTTGTTTGCTTCCATTGTCAGTAGCGGTCTCTTCCTGCATTCTGATTAAAAATGCCTGGAGATATTTCTTTCTACCAGTATCGTTGAGATAGCAACCGCCATTGCGATAGAAAAAATCTGCGCCTGCATCGATCGAGCGGCGATTGATGAGGTAAAGTACTAACGAATCAACAATCGGGGCGCGAAATTCTTCGATGAGATCGGATGCTAATGCGGCGTGTCGATCGGAACCTTGATGGAGGCAGCCATAGTAGGGATCGAGTCCTTGTAATTCGATCGCACTGAGCAGATGATTCCACAATACTTGGTAGCCAAAACTTAGCATGGCATTTACGGGATTACCTGGGGGGCGACGCGAGCGTCCCATAAATACAAATTCGGGATTGGTGATACATTCGCTAAATGCGGCGAAGTATTGTGCCGCTCCTAATCCTTCAAACCCCATCAATTTATCTACAGCTTCGGTATGGGGGATTTTGCCTAGTAAATAGCCGATATTCTCGATCGCAAATTTAAGAGTATCACTCTGAATGCGCCGTTGTTGGCGCATGAGAATTACCCGACTATTAATTAATTTTGCTGTAATGATTTGTTGGGCAACTAGGAGTAATTCGAGGTTTGATAATTGTTGTTGATAGCGGACTAATTGACGATAACCGCGCGAAATCGGTAACATTCTCCCATAGCAATAACCCATCCGTGATAGATAGGCGATCGGAATATCTCGATCGAGACAAGTTCTAATTACTTCGGTAGTGAGTTGAGACTTGCCGAAGATTAAGATCTGTTCGATGAGGGGAATCTGAACTTCAGCTAGAATCTTGTCTTGCTGTTTGATAATGATACTCTCTTGTTTTAGGGATACATAGCATCCCTGCTCAGAGATATATAAGGTAATCATTAATACCGATCGATCCATTTTCGTTTGCGATTACTCCCAACTGATTCTTGCGGATCTTGAGTGCGATCGAGTTCCAAATTTTTTACTGGTGGAGAGAGAAATAAAATTACGCGATCGACTACGGTAGCTGTAGTAAAACTGGAGAGCGTAACTAAGAGTGTGTTGATAATTACTGCGGCTAATCCCATCGGTGCGATCAGTAAAATTATCAAGGTGATACTACCATTAACAGCGGCGATCGCTATATTCCTAACTAATATAGAACGTCGAGATAGATACATGTCAATCTAGGGTAATGAATATTAATATTTGACTGCCAGAGCTAGATATTTATCGATTGTTAACTACATTAAGTCCGATCGTTCGGCTAGATCGCGTCAGGGTATATAGTTGTTCACTTTTGGCAATTAGCAATTTCGATCTATATACTAGTGTTTTTATACTAAGTAGATCTCAGTATTTCTATTCAATTAGTTTCTCCAATTAAGGGGAACCGCCGTAACAGTTTAAGCTGGGTTACTTACATAAAAAATCTCCTCTTACCCAACCAACAACACCGTAAAAGCTTACCTTTTGCCAGCCTTTGTTACCTGCAACTTTACTATTCCCTAAAAGAATTAATTCTTTACCTGAGGGGACACTCCTTACTACTTTATGTTGTTGACCTGCATTACTACGCAGATTAACTGAATCCCCATCGTTAGTACAACTGTACAAAGACGAGTGGTAGCGGACCTTTCCGAATTGTCCAGGGCCGCTTTGAGCAAGACTTGGAGTAATAGGCAGCCAGCTTGTTAGTGCTGCTAAACAAAGTACTTTAGTGATCATTTGAAGTTTCATGTTTTTCTGTTAGGATTTTTGAGTTAATTAAAGCAAAGTGTGGCTATTAAAAAGACCGAGGCTTATACCTTGATCGATCTTGAATAATATTTGGGAACAAGATTGATACGCCTTGTTTCCATTCAATTAGTTTCCCCAATTAAGGGGAACCTGCGCAGTCAATCCAATGGCCTTCAAAGAAGGCTGTTTTGTTTCCATTCAATTAGTTTCCCCAATTAAGGGGAACTGGGTATCACAAAGCTAAGCTTGCCCGTATCCAAGATAAAGTTTCCATTCAATTAGTTTCCCCAATTAAGGGGAACACGGCCCAAAACTTTGATCTATTAAACTACACAGCTTCGTTTCCATTCAATTAGTTTCCCCAATTAAGGGGAACACAGTTATCAAGAAAAACAAGGAAGCTGGGTTTTACCCGTTTCCATTCAATTAGTTTCCCCAATTAAGGGGAACACGGCCGACGGGATCAAGCCCTTGTGGACGTGTATTGAACCGTTTCCATTCAATTAGTTTCCCCAATTAAGGGGAACCTGCGGTAATAAATGCCCGCAAATATACGTCAATTGCAGGAGTTTCCATTCAATTAGTTTCCCCAATTAAGGGGAACTGTGCGCCCATTGATGATGGTGCATGACTGGCTTCACGGTTTCCATTCAATTAGTTTCCCCAATTAAGGGGAACATTCCCGCAGACGGGGTAAAACCCCTTTGGCTTTCAATGTTTCCATTCAATTAGTTTCCCCAATTAAGGGGAACTTTTCAAGCAATTTTAAAACCTAATATCGTTGGTTTTAAGTTTCCATTCAATTAGTTTCCCCAATTAAGGGGAACATTAGCTATTCCTGCTGACGCGTACAAAGGGGACGACGTTTCCATTCAATTAGTTTCCCCAATTAAGGGGAACAATAAAGTGGACTAAAAATGGCTAACCAACCTAAAGGCCGTTTCCATTCAATTAGTTTCCCCAATTAAGGGGAACGCGTCGCAACATAAACAAACGCTCTTTAATGTCTCCCATGTTTCCATTCAATTAGTTTCCCCAATTAAGGGGAACCAATTGAGGATCTGCAAAAACTGCTAATGAAGAATGTCGTTTCCATTCAATTAGTTTCCCCAATTAAGGGGAACAAAAGAGCTAGGCTTTAAGGTTGATGGCGCACGTAACCGTGCAAATATAGTTTCCATTCAATTAGTTTCCCCAATTAAGGGGAACGCTCCGTGGTTTTGTTGCTACCAGGAAACCAGACCCGCGAGTTTCCATTCAATTAGTTTCCCCAATTAAGGGGAACCTGTGGAGATAAACTCTAATATAACGTTCGGGTATGTGTTTCCATTCAATTAGTTTCCCCAATTAAGGGGAACTAAAAAGAAAAGAAAGGATGTTTCTAAAGTAGTAGAAGGTTTCCATTCAATTAGTTTCCCCAATTAAGGGGAACTATATATCTATGTACTCCGATAAGGACGGGGCTATTTTGTTTCCATTCAATTAGTTTCCCCAATTAAGGGGAACCATTCGCGTAATTCACAAAGAGTATGTGATGGACATGTTTCCATTCAATTAGTTTCCCCAATTAAGGGGAACTTCAAAGAATTAGTATGTTGTTAAAATTAGTTAGAGTTTCCATTCAATTAGTTTCCCCAATTAAGGGGAACCTATCAAGTTTAACCTTAGACTGGGTAGGGTGTCTAGAGTCAGTTTGCGAGGGTTGGAAAAATTTGAGACTGAGGATATGTGGTAAAGTTAGCTCGATTGAGTCAGATCGTTACACCGCAAAGGTTCGAGGCTCATGACGAGCATACTGGGTTTGAGGTCGATCGATCTGAGCCTCGCGATCGAGACTTTGCCATAAAATATTCTAAAGTAATAAACCAAAAATTTGGTCGTTTAATAGATCGAAGGGATTGCGATCGGGTAATTCTGTCACTTGTTTGAGAATACCTTTGATATTTGTGAGGATTGTCTGAGCCTCATCAATGTGCGAAACTCCTTCCAATCGGTGAATATAATTATTACGACCGATACAATACCCTCTCAATCTGGCAATTCTTTCGATCGGAATCATCGGTCTATTAATCCATCTGATAATTTCCATCATTGTCGGAACATTCAGATCGCCTTGAATGTGAATGTTATAATCTCCGAGATTAAGACCCTTGAGGTGCTGCTCTAACTTACCACCGTCAAATTCTCCGATCTCTACCCAAAATTTTCTCGATTCATTATAGTTGGTAGGGATTCTAAATCCATCCTCACTCAATAATAATCGGAGGATATTTTCTTCAAACTGGGAGACACAGATCAAGAAGTCACAATATTCCTGATTGCGTAATTTAATCTCAGTAATAAAGTAAATCTCTTTGACCAGAGCTTTAGTGTTTTTTTGACGCAAACTAGCGATACTCGACCGCAATTCCGGATCGATTTGCTCCTTGTATATGACAATACTCGCATTAGCACGATTGAAATCAAAAGACAGACGACTATGACCGTAGTTTAATAAAGCTTCAATAATTGGTGTAGTCAAGCTACTCGATCGGATCGTTGCTAAAGCACCACTGTAGTTATAGTCAGCCAATTGTTGCTTGATAATATTGCGATCGAATTCAGTTTTTAAAACACTCACATCAGTAGCAAACACCCGATCTTGTCCGGCTTGCATTTCCTTGGGGTTGCGGACTTGCCAGACATGACTGCGGGGCGCATACCCAGCCGCTTGTAAGATGCTCCAGGTAGATTTCATCGCTGGCGTACCAGAAGAAGCATTTAATTCGAGATAATCAGTGTCATTGATAATATTTCCCACTCGTTCGATCGCTTGCTTGGCTTCATTGCTAGCAAGTAAGATATTGACCGGATCTTGAGATAGGGATTCGGCAACTACTAATGTTTCGATCGATTCTTCTGGTATTCTAAGTTCTGTCTGTAACCATTCTTTAGTAAATTCGGCACGTTCTTTAGTGCCAGAAGTACCAAGTAGTAATATCTGTTTAATCTGCTGTTTTAGATCGAGCAAGTGTTTTACTAAAGTGACAATCGATCCTTCTTCTTTTGTATGGTCTGAGTAGGGATCTTGATTACCGACAAATGAGATGATGATACTTGCCATGTAGTTAATTATACTTTCAATAGGGTTAGATTAAATTTTAGCTTTTGCATAAAAATTAGATCGAACAGATAAATAAATCTCGATCGCGTTTATTTATCTGTTTGATTTAGTTTAACCATGAGGGGAAAGATAGCACTCATATTGGCGATACTGAGAAATCCCAGATTTCTATTCAAGTTGGTTTCCCTGTGAAGGGAAAGGGTTCGTCTGTCCTGTCAGACGGGATCGGGAATTCGATCGTCAGCTATTTGGTCGATCGCGTGCTGGTGGCTGAATACCAAATAAGTTAATCGAATCATCGATATTTGCTAAGTCGGTGAGAAACTGCGATCGCAACGGCTTATTATCGCCCATAAATAGACAAACGACCTCCTGACAGCCATCTTTTGTCACTCGCCGAGCGATACTCACCCATGAACAATAAGCTCCGCCATTGCCAGCATCACCACCGACATCAGGCCTGCGCTTATATTTAGGTTGATAGATTAAGTCCATCCCCTCACCACGAGTTTCCGTAGTTCTCATGTCATTCCATTCGATCTCTTGCGGATCGATCGGATTTTCATCAGGGCCGAGAACTAGATATACCGCACAGGTTTTGGGTGAAAAAACTTCCGCATTCAGCGTCGGTATATTAGTTAAATAACGCTTCGGCCAATGTCTCTTGACTGCGGCTTGCCACTTATCATAAACCGCGAGCCAATCCTTTGGATTTAAACCGATCGCAAACGGTACATTTTTTAGCCGATCTGGATCTGGAATGCGAACTTTGTGCGTGAGTTCTAGCTGAGAGCCTCTGGCAGCGGGATTATTATTACCCATCACAAACCGATGTAATGGTCTGCGCCAACCTTTACCAACACCACCAACCCTCGCCGCGATGCGGACGATTGGTAAGATAATCTCATTTAAAATATCCTTTGGTGCAGATAGTTTTAAACTTCCCCTCCATTTATAAAATCGCAAATATCCCGACTCTTGAGATGCTGCGCCCCAACAACTTGGACTTTGGAGAAGCTGCAAGCGAATCGATCCTTGGCGGCTTTTACCATCGGTAGATCGATCGAGCGTGCCCATTAATTCACCGACGGTAAATTCCGCATTTTCCCGAGACATCACACCCAGAAAAAACCGCATCAACCAAGATCGCAACCAACCACGCCAATGTGCTGGTCGCAATTCGATCGTTCTCATGTCTGGCCCAGAATTTCCCTGACTATAGAGCGTAAAATCCAGTTTCTTAGAACTAAAATCGGCTGCCAATGTCGGTAGTTTTTCAAGATTTTTATACCCTACTGGTTTTAATACCCCATACCCCGATGCCGTGCGGCTGCCGATGCCGTAAGTACTCAGAGCCTGTTGTACCCATTCCCAGACCATTCGCACCTCTTCTGGAGTCGCCTGATGAGTCCCTCGTATCGCTACGGTAATTTCGATTTCCTCGCGACCGTCACCCAATGTATATAGAGATAACGGCGTACTTTGCCCCTCATGAAATACCTGAAAATCTTGCTGAGGATTGACTATATCCAGCGTTATTTTCGTCGGCTCGGTGGGGAAGGCATCAAGGAATTCAATCCGCCCTGGAAAGATCGTTGCGTCAGTTTGATAGCCTAATAGCTCTTGCATTTTGGCTTTCCAAGCTGGATGCTTTGATGCCCAGGCTCTGACGATCCCACGAATTGAAGCCGCTGGAACATAGCCATTGAGCGGTAGATCGGGCAATGAATTCCAGTTTTCGCCTACATTCCGTTTGTCTTCCGGTCGGCTGGGGCAATCTCTCCCTTGTCTTACGACTCTAACTGTTCGCCAACTACCGCAGGGTTCTCCAGCAGAAACGATCGTTTCGGTGTCGGGGTGGGGAAACGAGCCAACTTTCGCCCGCCAATCGAGCTTAAAAGTACCACTTTTAAATAGTCCCACTGTCGATCGGTTTTGGTGCTGTCGCGCCAATGCATCGATTAATTTTGTGCCGCTATACATAATTAATTATTTGGGGTAAATCTCTCCATTTTCTTACTCTTTATAAGCTCGCGCCCAAAAATTCCAATGTTGGGCTAAAACTAGCGATCGTCGCCAAGTTGCGAGATAAAGATCCGGCTTGTTACTTGCCATATTTACGACACTTTCCATCAGTTCGCGTCGTTGAGGTGGTTTTGATTCATCGATTAATTGACCCAATAGTGATTCCCATACTGGAACCGTCCGTTCGCGAACTTCACCACCTTGGTCGTTAGTTTGATTGACATAACCGACAGCAGATAGTAGGCCAAATACGCGCAGGTGTTGAGACAATCTCAAGACAGCCACTAGATCTTTCTCTGTCACGACTGACTTACCTTTGAGATATGTTTGAATGTGGGCGTGAGCAGACAGACTCATTTGTTCTGGTTTAATCATTACTAGGCCTCAATTTTAGTTTGGACAGATAATGGCGATCGATCGTTAGCAATCCAACTTTGTACCCACCCTCGTCCAACGTTTGCTTGTCCACCAACTTGAATCAATCCAGTTAAGATTTCTTTCAAACTGTCATGGTCGCTAGCTTGAATCGGGTTAGTTTTAGCTAAACTATATCCCCAGGCATAATAAAAAATTGTATCGCGAGGAATACATACATCCGTCCAAAAGACTTCGGCACCGCCAGATTCTTGAATCTTATTCCGAATCTGCGTCCATAGTGCATGTTCCATCAATACTTGAAAATCACTATCTGGTAGAATGATCCGGCTCCTTTCCCAAGTAGATTTAGTGTCATCGCCTAAATTACTCGACCAATTTCCAGTTAGAGCGATCGCTTGCTTCTGGTCATTACTCAAAGCTCTTACTTCTATTTGAGCGTCGGCAATCGTATAACTACCACCACGATCGCCAACGGCATAATCTGGGAAACTAACAAATTTTTGCCCGCTAATTAAAGCACAATCCCTTAATAAAGTCGGACAACTTACCCAGGTAAATACATCATTGCCTTGAGTAGACATAGTACGCATCGGTACCCATAATAAACGTGCATCGCCAAACCAGACCTGATGCACGCCCATTTGTGAGCCATCTTTGTCTAACTCTTTTCCAAATAATCGATCGGCAACATCTTTGTCGCTATATTCTAGAACTTCATTTCGCAAGCTACCCCGTAGCGATGAACCAGGAATATATGGGAAGTTGGTATGTACCTCGCGAGCAATTTCTAAAATATTCCCTAAGTCACCTTCTCCGCCACAATGAATCGGAGCCAAACTGTATAAATAACCAACTCGAAAATCTTTCATACTTTTAACCTTAATATTTAGTCCACAATAGTTTTGAGTAACCTAGTTTGCGTAAATTGCGAACCTTATTTGCCGCTTTAGTTTCTCCCTCGTCTTCCTGTTCTCCAAATAGAGCTTGAGGTCGATCGAGATAATAAACACTCCCAGGTGGCGCGGCAAACATTTGCGGAGCGGGAATACTGTGATCCCGTTCGTCGCGAATCCTCCCACTAATCACAACTGGTTTTTCAGTCGCCACCGAAACTAAATTTCCGCTGGTTTGATTGGGATTATGTGAGTGAGCGAGTTTCCACTCCCAGGGATAGCCACGACAGAGCGCGCGACCGTTTTGGGGATATTCAAATATACCTGGAGTCATTAAATAGGCGAGAGATTTAGTATCAGATTCAAAGTTTACTGCTGATGATTTACTAATTCCTGCCCACTGTGGATCTAAATCCTCGCAGCGTTGAATCATCGCCCGATGTCCCTCCCCGCCCAAGCGGACGATTTGAGAGTTAGAGAGTTCGATATTTAACCCGATCGCGATCTGCCAATCTGGTAATAATCTCACCGCATTTTCGACGAAATAACCATCGCTAGTTTTTACCTGTCTGGTTCCAGGCTCAATCGCATTGTGCGATCGCGTTTCTGTCATCCAGGGTTTTTGCTCTGAGTTGAGACTGGCACCTTCTGCTGGGGGTAAAGTCAATAGCTCTTTGGTGAGATTACCCGTTGCTAAAAACTGTTCGATCGCTTTAGTTGGTAAGTACTGACGATATTTCACCCCCTGTTTTTCATCTTCATCCTCCTCAGTTTCAGCGAGACCTAAAGTAAAGTTAGCGTCAAATTTTTTGACTAAAGGGCTGGGTTGAGATCGATCCCACAAGATCTGCCCGAACAACGGATGTTGTGTATCCCACTCGATCGGCGTTAAGCGATGAGATTTAACAAAATTGAGTGGGCGCGGGAAATAAAGTGTATTACGATAGCTAAATAATGGCCCGACCATTTCAATATTTACGCTAGTCCCAAATATACCTCTAATCGCTCCAGCGATCGCATGTCCCGATGGCGGAAATTGACTCGCAGCCCACGCTCTTTCTCCAGGGGTGAAGGGTTTGGCATCGCGGAAGATGAGTACGTCTAGCGGGGTAATAGTGTACCAATAAATCATAAGGAGATTGTTACTTGTTACTTAGTTCGATCTTGCGACGGCGCAGGGTAAAAGCAGCTAATTTGAGCCAGTTAATAATCTCATCATCGCGTTCTGCGGGTTGAGTCTGTTCGGTCAGACAAACGATGAAATTCTTTAAAGCTTGCTGAAATTCTTCCTGACTTAAATCGTCGTTGCCAAATGCCTCGCGACGGCTGCAAAAAGCGCGACACCAAGGTGCGATTGCTGCTTGTGTGGGAGCGGGATGTTGCGACCACACTGTGGCGGCTTGTTCAAAAATTGCCGCATCTAGGTTTACTTTTTCACTTGATTTCTGAGTTGTTTCTAGTAACTCCCGCCAGGAATTGAATACGCTAAATTTAGCGGTGGAGGAGGCAATATTCCCGTTTTGATAGATTACCCGTACTTGCACGGCATCTTTTTCATATTTAGATTTGTCTTCATCTGGCAGAATTTCGACCCGCGATTTCGATCGATGTTCTTTGGCTTTTTCCTCCGCTTCCCAGAGATTTTCGAGCGCAATTGCCAGCGGTACGGATTGATGCGCGATAACGATCCCAAAACTAATCGTCGCCTCACTTCCCATCGTAAATAGGGGACGAGCGGTAATGTTTGCTGGCTTAGTATGAGGATCTTTCCATTGCCAATAGTCTCCCTGATGTTGAAACTCTCCTTGGGGATCGGTACAACCCTGAAAACAGTTACGAAGATCCCACAGCCAATTATCCCATTCCCACAGATTGGTATAGGCGAGAACATCATCCCCGCCGCCATAGATCAACCGCCCTGCATAGCGTGTTTCGGTTAGGTAGGGGACTAATTGATTAGAAAAATCCAACAGTGCACGACTGAGGGCATTATGAGTAGCTGGTCCCATCCGTTTTCTAACCTGTAAGAACTTTTCCATTTCTACAGATGCACGCTCATTTACTGCTGGGGCGACATATTTAGCATAGTTTTTTAGCTTCACTCCCTTGAGCCATTCGCTCATCCCATCACCGTCTCCAGCCGCTAATACATACCAATCGGTAGGATTATTTTTCCGATAAAACTGATTGATAGTATCGTGCAAATCTTGACGAGCATCACGCAGCTCTTTATCGGTTGAGATATTTGGGATATCTTCGACCAACCAGCCAGCATTTAACAAACGAGGGTGATATTGACTCAAATCTACATTTGCTTCATCTTTTTCTACCCAAGGAATTCCCCACTTATAGTCATCCCGATGAGACTCATTCAGTTGATACTTAGTTAAAATATCCTGACAAGCAGTTATGTAATACTCTTTGGCTTTAATCTTGTCTCGATGGGGTTTATCTCGATCTTTAGCCTCGCTAGTGCGTAAGTATCCTGCCACACCCGCACTGAGATCGGGATACGCGATTGCAAGTTGAGCTTTGTCAAGTTTTAATTGCTTGAGTAGATCGGGATAATTTTCGAGCTTTTTCCGATCTGGGTTTAATAAATTTGGCAAAACTTGATGTAATCCGCGCTTGATAACTTCGGTGGCATTGAGTCGTTCGCGCCCGTCAAACAATCCGGCGGACTGTTTCCAGAATTTTTGGACTTCTCCCTCGGTGGGAATATTACCTTCCTTACCCCAATCCTTGGGCCGATCGTGAACTGCTGCACCCAATCCAGAAATAGTAGAACGGGTACTAAAGACTGTTGGTATTTCCCAATTACGGGCATTTTTGATCGAGTTTAGACTCACCCGCGTCGCATCAAAAATATAGCCCCACCACGAACCGATATTCGGAGCATATTTAGACAATACATCTAGTTCTGCTCGCTGAAACAGCCCGATATTCGCCCGCCGATTGTTATCTGCTACTGCTGACTCTGGCGCAGGATTTTGGAGGCTATATGTTTGATTTTGCTTGGCAACCCATTGATTAAAATATTCGTTGTTTTTTTGTTTGAAACTACTATTTAATTTACCGATCGGTAATCCAGTCCAGTAGATTTGCCACTGAGCATCTAACCAACCATGCCAACTATTCGCTTCAAGCAATAATCCTCTAGTCCAGTGACGATTCTCTTTTAATTCATCAAATACTTGTTTGCCTAAGTCCCGCCAAGTTTTCTTCAAATATTGCGTGGCAGTCTGCATCGCACTGTTTACTTTACCTGCTGGCAAAACTAAGACGATGACATTCGGAAATCCGGCAGTCAGGAGGGATTCGGGAGCCGGTGCTTTAATCCATTCTTTAAATTCTGGATATTCTGTCAATAACCATTGGTCGATGAGTGGCTGATGAAATAAGCTGGGGTAGAGTAAGCTATCTGGGCCATATAACCGTGCTAATTCCCAGCTAACTTTGGCAGATAAGTAATGCAAAATCCACGAACCCGCCCAAAAATCTCGCATCTTCCGACTGGATTTAATTAAATCCTGGACGGGAGCGAAACTAAAGGTGACGAGGTGAGGATGGGAATGGTAGTGATAATATAACTTCTCCTGGGGAATGGCATTAAATTCTTCAAGCGTTGTCTCATAGCCGATCGCGGCTCCAGCCAAAGCCGCTGTCATGCTAGTATGACTCCACAGCGAAGTATCGGGGATACGCGTATCGGCGGGCATCAATAGCAAAGAAGTCTTGTTTTCATCATTAGATGCCTTGCAAGCTGCTGTAGGTAAGCATCGCCATAACCACCAAAATACCTTTTTGGCATCGGTTTCTTCACAAATAAATTGGGGAAATAACTCTGCTTCTTTATCGATTAAGTCATTGCGATCGGCGATCTGCCACTGTTGTTTTGCGCCTGAGAGCAAATGAGATATTTCTAAGCCAGGGTGTCCCTGACCATAGTTAACTTGAATAGAATCGTCCTTAGAGATCGTCATGCGATCGCTAGCTGCCGCGATCGTATCGGCATTTCCCAGATAATCAAGGAGTTTTTGATTGTTTTGCAACTCTTGCATGACTGCAAGCTTCTTCCACGCTCCCGATCCCGATTTATCTGTCAATAGTGGTTTGAATACCGGATCGTGGAGTAAACCCCAGATTTTTGCTTGCCAATATAGCTGCATCTCGGTGAAGTTGTTTAGCTAGAGACTAGAGTCAATATACCCGATTTTTTCTAAAAAACTAATAAAATGCTAATATCGATCTCGATTTGGTCGCTTTCCTTAAAACTAGTGATAGTCATCAGATCTATCGGTATAAATAGTTACATAACTGATATTGGCTTTTAGTATCATGCCCAAACGACCCGAGATCCATCGTTATTCCGATCGAACGGCTTTCGATCGACTGTCTGTAGCGATTGCAACGCTCGCTCGCTATCCCGGTGTTGGGTGTGCCACGGGTGAAACTAAGTCAGGGCAACACCACGCTCTAGTTGAAGTGCGTACCAAGATGCAGTCAGTCGCGCGCGCGCTAAATTTGCACTGGGAGGATAATTATCCTGCGACGGCAACGATTCGCAAGGATTTAGAACTGCTCAAAGATTATGGTATTCTCGATCGCCGCATGTATCGCTGGGGCTACTATTTGGGCAAAGGGGCGATCGATCTGGCGGAATTATCTTGTGTCTTGGACGCGCTCAATTCACAAGCCAAGTACCAAGGCGATCCGTTCGTGCGTCAGATTGCCGCGCGATTGGCAAAGCGATTTAAGGGCTTGAACTTCACCAACGAGGGTCGCTTATTCTATCCAATTCGCCAGCAGATCGATACCTCGATCGTATTTACCGATCCGAGTGAAATGATGGAGCAGGGAAAATATCGTCACACTTTATTCGAGCGGTTGGAACAGCTCGAAGCTGCAATTTTAGGTGGCAAAACGATCGAGTTACATCGAGTCAGCGATCCTTACGATCCGACTAATGTTGGCTTGGATCGGATTATCCCATTACAACTGATCTATTCGGATATCGCTTGGTATTTAATTTGTGAAAATGTCGCAGATCGTCATTTATCGGTAAATCGACTCGATCGCTATTCAGATTACTACCGCGAAATCGATTTACCAGGACGAGATTTGAGCGTTCAAAGAGAAAGACTCGATTTGGCGCATTTGTTATTAACTAATGGCTGGGGATTGTATCTCGGCTCGCTCGACGAGCAACGCACAGAGTTAGCCAAGACGCTGACGCTCACTAGGATTGTGGTGCGATTTTGGAGTCCCGTGCTGACTTTTATTCAAGAAGGGGAACGCCGACATCACACGCAGCGGATTAGAGCTGGCAAAAAAGATGATTTGGGGTGGATGAGTTATTTAGATTATGAAGTAACTCTACCACCCCGTTCGGTGAATGAATTTATGTTGTGGGTAAACCGTTTTATGGATGCGGCACAGATTATTTCCCCACCAGCTTTAATCGATCGACATTTAGCACAAGCGCGAGGGATTATTGCTAAATATCAGAATGCTAGCTCTGATTAAAATTTCGTTTTGGTATATCGATTTAATTGGGTACCCTTGTAAGGTTAAACAGTTGACAGTTGACAGCGAAAAGTGCTGATGGGCACTGGTCGGGTACCCCGCCCAGTATTCTTGGGGTTTCCCAACTGGGCAGGTGACCCGACCAGACAAGTGCAGCACCTTTTCAAGATAGCGAAAAGTGCGTTCTTGGGGTTTCCCCAAGTGCAGCACCTTTTCAAGATAGCGAAAAGTGCGTTCTTGGGGTTTCCCCAAGTGCAGCACCTTTTCAAGATAGCGAAAAGTGCGTTCTTGGGGTTTCCCCAAGTGCAGCACCTTTTCAAGATAG
>Ga0335398_10006454_pt1 | contig 14850 bp, 15 predicted proteins | sample BON03_FD_205742 | JGI IMG/M metagenome (GOLD analysis project Ga0335398, IMG submission 205742) | Freshwater microbial communities from Lake Bonney liftoff mats and glacier meltwater in Antarctica - BON-03 (spades assembly) (version 2) | ecosystem: Environmental > Aquatic > Freshwater > Ice >... | reverse complement strand
ATCAACATGGAGACGGCGCGCCAGCTTCATGCCGATCAACTCCACGCCTATGCCGATCGGCGCGGCACCGAGCCCGGCGCACCGCCGCGCCAGCCTTATCCCCCACCCTCTTCGCGCGGCATAGGTGGAGGTGGGGGTGGCCGCGGCCGTGGCGATCGTCGCGTATGGGACAATGAGCCCGGCGAGCAGGAGGCCGAAGACGATAGCGAGAATGAGGCGCACTACGTCGACGGCGGGCCCAGCCACTACCTCGGCTCTGTCGAGATTGTCTCCACCAATGACCCCTTCGGCGACCACGACGAGGCTTTCTTCGCCGACACGCCCGGTGTCCAGCTCGAGCCAGAGGTGATCGACATGCTGGCCACGGACATCGACGTGCCCATCGACCCCCCCGTGCAGCCCGAGATGCTCGACGAGATGCTCGACGTGGTGATCGACGGCGTCGGCTCCGTGCAGCCCAAGATGCGCGACGTGGTGCTCGACGACGCCGGCCACGTGCAGCACAAGATGCTCGACAACGTGGTCGACCGCGACGTCAATGCGCACGATGGCGACATCAACGAGCACGCTGCCGAGGTGTGGGCCAGCTTCATGTCCAACATTCGCTCCGACGGCAACGACGCGCAGCGCCTCTACGGATAGGAGGAGTGCGTGCACGACGTCCAGGGCTTCCGCAGCGCCACCGACTCGTCGTGGGGGCGCCGTCCCGTACATACAACCCGGCGCCACCGCAAGCAGCGCCTAAACCTCATCTCCAAGCCGTTTTGGGTCGCGGGTCCTGACCAGATGTCAGACGTCTTCACGAAGGCGCTGGACAAGACGTCCTTCCTCCGCTGCCGTGGAAGGTCTCTCGGTATTCCTGGCTGCTGATATTAATAGAGTATCTTCTCATTATGTAATCATAGTATATATATTCTGTCGCTCTTATTTCTTGTATAGTTCGTTGTGTATCTCGGTATATAGTAATAGTATAGCTACACGGTTTCTCTTGCCTCTAGTATAGTATAGAGGCGCTTCTAGTCGGTAGAAGCAGACCGATCTCTGTTGGTTCTTTGTTCTGCGCCAAGATGTTTCTTGGCTTCCAAACAGTCTTTGCTCCAGCAACGTTTGTTTTGCTGTGGGGGCGTGTCTGACTGTGTGTGTGGGGGTCGCCTCTGGCTTGGCCCCCTTCCTGTGTTGTCTGTGTGGCCGTTTCGGCCGTTGCGCGTTCACGTTTCGCGTTCTTGATCTAGGCTCTGCTAGACATGTTTGCCGACTCTGCGGCCTGCGCTCACGCACACGTTCACTCTCGTTCACTCGCACACGCACACGCACACGTCGGCACTCACGGCCTTTCAGACAAAACCACCCTCCTACCCGTCGCAGAAATTCAAGCGCAAGAGCTTTTGCGATGGCAAAATCAGCAAAAATGTCAGTTTGCGAAGTGAACGCGCAGCACTTTGGTGTGCCGGGACGCGCCCAACGCGGCGTGGATGCCTGCTCTGACGCTGCCGTTGCATTGCGCGTTGCTGCCCCCGCGCTGCCGCACTTGTGTGGGACGTAGCTGGGCTCGATTCCCCTCGCAGGTCCAGGAACTTGCTGCCCAGGCTGCGCTGAAGCCGACGGGGGGCCAAGCTTGGGAAGACGCACCTGGGCCTCCCTGCGAGCCCCTAAGCGCGGTTCGGGCTTCTCCAAACAGGTATCTGGCGCCAAGTGCCCATCGGCCTGCACGGGCACTTCTCCATTTGCATGCAGAAGCTGCAGCGTCTTCTGCTTTTCTGACTTGTTGTCCGGCATTGCTATGCAGGTGAGATGAACACCTTCGCCGACATCTCCACTGTGGACGTCGATATGGCGCTCTTGCTGCCGGACTTCACAGACGACACGATGCTGAGCGCGGTGAGCGAGCCGCCCGACGACATACAGACCGGGTTCACCGGCTTCCCCGAGCCCGAGTTGCCCACGCCCGTCACGCTGAGCAAGTTCTACGGCGAGGGCGCGAGCTGCGGCACGGAGGCGGAGTTCGTGCTGCTGGCGTTGCTTCTGACGCTCTTCTTCGAGTGCCGTGAGTAGCACGTGCAGCAGTGGGTGCTGGCTGTCCAGAGCGACGCCGAGAGGCTGGGCTCGTTGCGCCCACATGGGTGGGATATTTGCGCGGGGTTAGCCCGAGGCGAGGCTCGAGGGTGATTGGGTCGCGATCATTGACAGGGCGCTGCTGCTGATACTGTCGTATTGCGATTTGTATGCGACGCGCGGCGCGGGTCGACGCGCCCCGCGTGACCAGCGGCATGCACGTCACGCCGGTGCTCTTTGAATGCCACCGTGATAACACGGAGATCCGCGGTGTCATTGTACGAGGTAGCATCGAGCGTGCACCAGCGACGCGCGCGGGCCATCCGAATCGGATCACACAAACTGACAGCCACGAGCGCAGACGCCATCCCGTGTGGATTATAATGGTAGCATGGGTCACGGGAGGAAGGGCATCGGGTTAACCCGATGTAACTCCATTACATGAGGGTCATCGCGTCCCCGCTGGATTCCCCCGCGCCTGGAATGGATGTGCCGTGGATTGCCAGCTTACGCGCGAGTAGCTCGTGGTAGCCTCGCATATCAGAAGGGACGCGCACCGGATCCATCGACTCCACGTCCCACCAGGGAGCCCGGGTGTGGTCCTGGATGAAATTGTCATAGAGAATCATTATCGTTTTACTCTCCGAATGACGCTGCGTACCAGCCTTCGCATTCCCTCTTGATGCTGCCCATGCGATGTAGGCAGCGGCGACAAGCGTGAGGCCGGCGGCGGCGGCCGATGGGGAAACGCCCGACTGGGTTAACCTGTCTGGCATGTATGGGATTCCGGCACCATCCAACGCTGCCTGGGCGCCGCCGAGTGATTCATAGATCGCATCTCTTCCGTTCGTCATCGTCGAGAATGCTACAGCCCCGATTTCTTGAGCCCGTTCAATCATCCAATCTACGTATTTGCTCTGCACATAGCTCTGCGCATAGTTGGAACTGTTAGAATTGATACCCGAGTCATTGGAACTGCTAGAATTGGAACCAGACGCGCGGTACTTGACCGGGGCAGCCGTTTTCAATGGCGTCGGGTCCGGACGCCCAGTTTGCTTCGACCAGGCAACCAGGCACGTGGCGTTCCACTCCCGCAACGTGCCTTCGCAGAACCCACCTGCAAACGTGTGAATGTGACCAACCGTTTCGTCGAAATCGTCAACGAATTCCAGCGCTGCCTTCCGTAGGCACGTCAGCAGTATGGCCAGTTGATACATCGCGCGGAACTCAACCGTCGGACCAGCGCGAACCCCAATCGGAAGCGGCTGGAGATCGTTCAACCCATGTGCGAGTTTTTGGAGCAACCGGTTCGTACCAACCCGAGCGCACACGTTTTACACGAGCAACCCAAATTCGATCACGTATCTCCGGCCGTGCTTGCGTTGTCCATTGGGGTCGTTGATGAACGCAATTGCCGCCGACATGGCGTTGAGCTCGCCACTGCTCACTTGATCGAAGTAGCCCGCGCGGTACTCGTCTCCCCGGAGGGCGTCGGACATTTCGACGGCAGGCATGACCATTTGGGATGGAGTTTAGTATCAGTAAACTATTTTTTTGTATCGCATAATCAGAAATTGCCATGAGTCGCATCGACGTGAGGGTGCGAACGGCAGTCCTGTGCGCGGTGAATACCCTGTTGCCCGTTGCACATACGGGTCGCCCGCGCGCTGACCCATCGGCTGTACTTGACCGCATGACACTGTTGCTCTGGAGCGGTGGCCCTTGGCACACACTGGGTGCTGGGTACACCACCGTCTTCCAAACGTTCACCAAGTGGACTGCGGCGGGTGTCTTTGAGCGCGCCTATGCCAACGTGCTGCGCCTCGAGCGACGGCCCCTCAAGCGCAACGTGCGCGTCGAGTGCATCGACTCGTCGTATGTCAAGAGCATATACGGCCGGGATTGCATCGGGCGCAACCCAACCGACCACGGTAGAAATGCAACCAAAGTGTCGGCCATCGTCGCATCTAATGGCGTTCCGGTGGCATTGGCGTTCTTCCCTGGTAACACCTCCGATCAACGGACGGTTGAGGTGACACTGTGTGCACAACTGGCGCCACGTGCGGCTCCGGGGATGCCAATGTACGCGGACAAGGGCTACGACAGCGCCGCCAATCGGGCACTCTTGCGGCGGTACGGGTACGTGGACTGCATCTCAGCACGCGGGCGGAGGACGCATCGCGTCGTCAACCGTCGGCGCAATGTTGTCGAGCGCACATTCTCGCGGTTGGACAAGAGCCGGAGGCTCCTGTTGCGGTATGACCAGAAAGTGAGCGCGTACATTGCCTGGACGTACTTGGCGTGCCTGCGCATGGTCGGGGCGCGTTTGCTCTGACCACACACACGACCAGTGCCACTGCGCAGTCGGTGCCATTGTGATCGTTCACTGTTGTCACATCGGGGCGACCCGAGTGGGGGGGGGGGGTATGTACCCATCCAAGGGGGGCTCTCGCCCACCCAAGGGGGTGGGTCAGAATACAAGACCAAACTCGCACCCCCACCCAAGAGGGGGGTCAGTTTACAATACCAAACTCGCACCCACCCAAGGGGGGGGTGCTGTACGCTCGGGTGGTGCTGTACGCTACGGGGGGTGCTGTACGCTGCATGACCGGGGTCGACCGGGTCAGATTACCAGACGGGCCTCGTAGCAAAGCAGAGGCAACTGGGCCGCCCCCGCGAGGGGGGGGCTCGGGTTAACCCCCCCGGGAGGCAGGGATGCCGAGGAACTCGAGTGCGACGAAGCCAAAGCTCACCGGGGATCCCACCGTGGACCCCGTCACCGGGGGCGCCGGTCGCCGTGTGACATCGACTGTGACATGCGGAGCGCGCGAGGGGCTACTCGAGTCGGCACGGTGCTTCCTGCCATTCTTGAAGAAGCTGGGCGACTTGATTGGCATCTACACGTTGCTAGTGGGGCTCTACGCCAACTTCTATATCCTCTCGCAGCTCGCCGCGGGGGAGTCCATCGCGATCAACCCGGTGTCCAAGGCGTCATCATGGAAGACCTTTTACGACCAGATCTTTTCGGCGTTCTCGGCCAATGTGCAGTCAACGAACCCGCACATTGCCGGCGTCATTGACTTCCTCGAACAGTACGGCATTGCGCTCAACCACGACATGACATTCGATGGGAAGTTGCGCTTGCCGAAGCCGCCGCCATTCGAACTGCGCGATACTGCTGCGAACGAGATGCGGCGCGCGGCGGTGTTGCATCTCGAGGGCAAGACCGGCGGCGGTGGCTTCTTATTCAAGCGGACGTACCCGTACCTGCGCCAGGTGTTTGCGGCCGCCCAGGTGCAACTTCTGGGCAAGATTCACCCCAAGACCAAGAACATCGTGATTTCTATGCTCAAGTTCGTCGAGGGTGAGTCCGAGGACGCGACCACGAGGGAGAATTTCCGCCGGGAGCTTGGTGGCGCGGATGCTGGACTCGTTGCCAACCTCGCCGTGGATGTTGCCAGGGCCGAGCGCAGCGCGCTTGCGATCTACCTCCAGGGAAAGCGGACGTTGGCCGACGCGCTCGTGCATGCGCAACGGTACTCGCAGTGGGCGGAGGACTGGGCGAATCGGCACCACCGGCAGGAGGGCGACACGGCCGAGGTCTGCACCTCGAAACAAGTGCACCTTGACATCTGGAGCGCGGCCGGTGTCAAGGTGCCCAAGGCCTTCTCGCTCCTACCCGTGCAGGGCCTGCAGTCGCGTTCGGTGGAGTTCGAGGGGACCGCGCTCTGCTCATTCTTCACCGACTGGCTCCCCGGAGAGATGGAACGACTTGCCGAGGCCGACGGTGCACTCGAGGCAGGGCGGTACGAGGAAGTGGACGTCGGTTTGGCCTCTGCGATGGAGCCCATCCGGGCGTGCTTCGACGAGGGGTGCCGACTGCAGAATGCAGTGGAACGTGCTCGCAAACGCTACCAGACGCACCGCAAAAAGCACGGGTACCCGGATGCCACATGCGACGACCACGCCATCCCGATGTCGCAAAACCCCGAGGTACGCCAGCAGACTGCGGAGCTGGATCGCACATTGGACAGTACGAAGGAGGCGCTCGCCGTGCACCGCGATCTCAAGGCGACAATATTTGCCCAGATCGTGGACGTGCGCAAGTTCAAGGGCAAGAAGAACGCCGAGGTGTGGACCCCGGTGTGTATCCGCACCAATGGCGCCAAGCTCTGCGTCACCTTTGCGAGCGTGACCCACGTCAAGACCCCCAACATCGACGCACTCGCTTCCAGGGGCTACGCGTGGACCAAGCCCACCGGCCAAGTCGACGCGACCACCGCCGCCACTGGCATCTACCTCGACAAGGAGGGGCGCCACGACCTCAAGGTGCCCAAGGGCAGCGCCGAGGTCGAGCTTGTGGCGATCGACCCTGGCGATTTGGTTCCAGTGCAGGCCGCGACCGTGCCACTGTCCCAGTGCCAAGACCCGGCCACGTTGGCCGCGTACCTGGCCACGAACGAACGCGCCTTCTTCTCGGTGAACAAGGCCAAGTGGGACAAGAAGTCTGGGCGAACGGAGGGCGTGGCACGGGAGGCACAGGTTCGTGCCACGGACCCGGAGTACGAGGCCTACTGCAAGCCCGACGACCGGGACCACAAGAAGACCGCCAACCTCGCCAGCTTCCGCACCTACCTCAAGGCCACCCTCGAGCAGGCCGAGTTCCTCATCTCTCGCCTCCTCAACCCGATGCGGGCCGTGCACAGGTGGCGCGAAGCGCGCACGCGGATGCGCGCGCTTGCGCGCCTGGCCGACAAGATCTGGTCGACGCGGGCGGTGGACAACCGGCGCCACCGCGCCGCCGCCAAGGCCTCCATTGCCGAGGGCGTTGCGCCCCCCGTCAAGTTGAAACGCATCGTCGCCCTCGGCGACGGCATGTTCAGCGGCGGGTTCCCCAAGGAGACGTTTGCACGGGAGCTCGCAATGCGCGGCCCGACGCTCATCATCAGCGAGTTCTATACTTCAAAGATGTGCCCCTGTGGCACGTGCGAACTTGAGGACGTGCCCAACGCGGGCCGTCCGCAGCCACTTGACGCAAGCCGCCGCCCCCGACGACACATCGGGCACCGCGGGTCGATCAACCTGTGCTGCGCGATTGAACCCTTTGCGAAACTGCGCCGAGAGACCGACCGCGACGAACTTCCCTGCATGAACATCCTCCGATGCATGGCCAGTGGACTCGCCCCGCGCCCCTCTCGACCTGCTCATCTCCGCACGCCCGCTGGGTGGCAAAGGACCGACGCGCTCATGGACACTTGACCGATTCATATTTCTAATAACAGTACGGGGATTTCAAACCCGAGTGCCGTACGATTCCAATACCTTGGAATAGTTTACGGACAGACCATTATAATACCCATAGAAAACAAGTTCGTACCGGTCCATGAAGTAGGGGGGCGCCCACTCCGCCCCGGGGCCATTGGGCCGCGCGGTCAACCCGAGTCGCGAGCGCCGCGCATTTGGCCCCGGTGGGAATGTGCCCATTCAGATGGGGTTAACCACTCGCCAGGTGAACCACGTTCGAGCGTGACTGCGCTTGCCCTGGTGATATGAGCGCCACGGGAGGAGGGGCATCGAGCTCTCACTGGAACTCCGTTACACGAGGGTCATCGCGTACCCGCTGGATTCCCCCGCGCCTGCAATCGACGTGCCGTGGATTGCCAGCTTACGCGCGAGTAGCTCGTGGTAGCCTCGCATATCAGAAGGGACGCGCACCGGATCCATCGAATCCACGTCCCACCAGGGAGCCCGGATGTGGTCCTGGATGAAATTGTCATTGAGAATCATCATGGTTTTACTCTCCGAATGACGCTGCGTACCAGCCTTCGCATTTTCTCTTGCTGCTGCCCAGGCGATGGCGGCAGCGACGACAAGCGTGACGCCGGCGGCGCCGGCGGCGCCGGCCGATGGGGAAACCCCCAACTGGGTTAACCCGTCTGGCATGTATGTGGTTCCGGCACTCTCAAACGCCGCCCGGGCGCCGCCGAATGCTTCAAAGACCGCATCTCTTCCGTTAGCGTAAGTATTGGATACCTTGGTGACCGTCGACAATGCTGCATCCCCGAGACGGCTAGCCGTTTCATAAATATACTCTGCGAATTAGGTTTATAATTATCGTTGTAAATGTTAGAATGTACAACTACGGCTAAACCGGTATCGAAAGTCCCACGGTACTTGACCGGGGCAGCCGTGTTCGATGGCGTCGGGTCCGGACGCCCAGTTTGTTTCGACCAGGCAACCAGGCACGTGGCGTTCCACTCCCGCAAAGTGCCTTCGCAGAAACAACCAGCAAACGTGTGAGTGTGACCAACCGTTTGTTCGGAATCGTCAACGAATACCAGCGCTGCCTTCCGTAGGCACGTCAGCAGAATGGCCAGGTGATACATCGCGCGGAACTCAACCGTCGGCCCAGCGCGAGTACCGATCGGCAACGGATTGATATCGTTTAACCCATGTGCGATTTTATGAAGCAACCTGTTCGTATTGACCCGAGCGCACACGTTCTTCACGAGCAACTCAAATTCGAACACGAATCTCCGGCCGTACTTTTGGCGTCCATCGGGGTCGTTGATGAACGCAATTGCCGCCGACATGGCTTTGATCTCGTCACCGCTCACTTGATCGAAGTAGCCCGCGTGGTACTCGGCTCCCCGGAGGGCGTTGGACATTTCTACGGCAGGCATGACCATTTGAGATAGAGTTTTTTATACCCATAGAAAACAAGTTTGTACCGGTCCACGAAGTAGGGGTTAACCCGGGGCCCAACGGCCCCGGGGGCGGCCCACTCCGCCCTGGGGCCGTTGGGCCGCGCAGTCAACCCGAGTCGCGAGCGCCGCGCATTTGGCCCCGGTGGGAGTGGGTCGTTCCCCGCCCATGCGCGGTGGCATTGCACGGGGCGTGTCGGTTTTGCGCCCCGCCCCGGGGCAATGCGTCGACTGTCCGCGGTGGCGCGGGGGATGATCGTTGACGTCTCGGTTCGGTATCGCGCGAATAGTTGCAATTACACCACCGCACGGTCGTCCGCGCGTGCCGCCTACCGCGCACGGGCATTGATGCGACGCGCAGCGCGCCGGCCATTTTGCGCAGCGGCAACGGCGCGCATGGCTCAGACGTTCCTGTATAGCCCGGCAGTCGACCCCCCGGTTGCATGGGTAGTTGAAACTCCGGGTGCACCTCCAGGTGCATCGCCAAGTGCACCGACGGGCATGGCAGCTGAAACAGTGGCGGGTATCAAAGAGGTGAATGTGCGTCCAGCTGCAAGGGGCGCAGATGAATGGGCATTGGCAATTGCAGGGGCAGGGGCGTGGACACTGCCATTCGCGGGGGCCTGGGTGTGGGCAGGGGCGCGGGCATGGGGGTTGGCCAATGTGGAGACAGCGGCACATGGTGAAGAGCTCAACACGGGGGCGGCAACTGCAGCGACCGCTGCCGCAGTGGACGCGGTCAATGCGGCCAATGCAGTGGCAGGTGCCACCGTGGACCCGGCGGCTGAGGCGGCGACAGCGGCCGCAGTGGACGCGGTCAATGCGGCCAATGCAGTGACAGGTGCCACCGTGGACCCGGCGGCCGAGGCGGCGACCGCGGCCGCCGTGGACGCGGCCGCCGAGGTGGCGACAACGGCCGCACTTGGCGCGGCGGTTGAGGCGGCGACAGCGTACGCAATGGACGCGGCGGCTGAGGATGCGACGGAGGCCGCAGCGGACGCGACGGCGGAGGAGGCGACGGAGGCCGCAATGGACGCGGCGACCAAGCCACGGGCAGCCGCGGTTCTGAGTCAAGTCAACTCTCTCATGGATACCACGCTCTCATCGTCGCAGTCGGCACTGGCATTGGACGGCGAGCCCACCTTGCTGCAAGGCGCATGGTACAGCGTGGTCCGACTGGTTGGCAAGGGCACCTACGGGCGGGTGTACTTCGTCACCGACAAGGGGATCCAGCTCGCCGTAAAGGTATTTGCCTCCGATGTCAATGGCGTACGCGCGGATTGCCTGCGTGAGATCGGCTACCTGCAGCAGTGCCAGCACTCGAATATCATCCAAACGTACCGCCCCGTGATCCACGAGTCGCTGGTGTACCTCTTCATGGAGGCCATGGAGCACGACCTTGGAGCATTCTGTCGGCTGGACGTGGCCCCGACCCCGGCGTCACGCCGCCGCCTTGCCGTTGGCATCGCCCGTGGCATTGCCCATCTCCACGAGCGGTCTATCATGCACCGCGACCTCAAGCCGGCCAATATCCTCGTGAAACGGGGAGAGGCCAAGCTCGCGGACTTTGGGCTAGCGCGCCGGTGGACCGCGGGACGCGCGTACACGCTCCTCGTGTGCACGCTGTGGTACAGGGCCCCCGAGCTACTCCTCGGGGACGAGAAGTACACGCCGGCCGTTGACATGTGGTCCTTCGGACTCATCCTCCTCGAGCTCACCGCGAGTCGCGCCTGCCTCCCGGGCGCCTCCGACGATGCTCAACTGGCATTGGTCGTGCGAGTCTTCGGTCGCCCAACGAACGCGACGTGGCCAGGCGTGGAGCGGTTGCCCGGCTACCCGGGCGTCGAGCGCGCGGGGGTCGCCGCCATGTCGGAATGCGCGGCGAGGCTCGTCACGGCCTCTGGCCTTGTCGACGGCGAGGCCGCCGCGGCACGCGGTGCCTTGCGCTACTCTCCTGCGAGGCGCCTGTGCGCCCGCGAGGTGGTCGCCCTGCTCGAGGACGCAAGCGAAGTGGCCGCGAACGCGTCGGCGCGTGCGCAGGTGGTGACCACCGCACCGCGAGGTCACGGATTGGGCCAACCCAGTGCACTGGGCGCAGTGCGCGGCGAGCTTGCCGGCGCACTGCGCGATGCGGTTGCGACGCACCGCCTCGGGTGGGACGCGCTCAACCTAGCGGCGTGGGTCGCCGAGCGATATTCCCACACGCCCAGTGGCATGTCTCACCTCGCGCCGCCGTCTGGGTCCACTGCTTCAATTGGCCTGATTGCGCACGTGGCGGTGGCCATCGCTGCCAAGACGGAGGGGTTCGACGAAGTTGCGCCCGTAGAAGGCGCGAACGACATGGAGCAACAGGTGTTGGAAGCCCTGGACTTTGAGCTTCCCCGTGCCTAGTCCGAGCGCAGCAGGTATGCACCCAGATCATTCCCGGGGCAGCGTGTGAGCCGGGACTCAATCCAGTTCCCGATCGGGCTCGGGGATGGCTTCCATTTGGAGCACATAATCGCGTAGTATTTTATTCGGGACCAAGCGACGAGCCACGTTGCTTATCGCGCCCGATGCGGTCTTAAACCCACCCACCACGCGGACGGCCTCGGGGGCGGACTGCTTCAGTGACCGGCGGTAGACCTTGCGTTCAGCTCGCGTCGAGATGAAGAGTGCATGAAAGGCAGCGACGACGAGCACAAGGCCGAATGACACTAGCGCGATCTTCACCCAGATTCCCATCGCCGAGTTGTCACTCCAAATGGACGTCCATGACTGTAGTGCGATAACCAAACACGCAAGCGTGGCCAGTCCGAGCGCGGCTTTCCATGCGAGTTAGCTGATATAACTGGCACTGGCATTGTCGTCTGGCATCGCGGAGGGTCGTTGCTGTGTTATCCCTGACATGCAACATTTGTGTGGGAGCACCGACGGCTCTCGCTGCGTGTTTGCATCAGGTACCACGCCCGTGGGTGATGAGCGATGGAGGGCGTCTCGGGCGGGGGGGGGTTGACTCAGTCATAATTTCTAATAACGGTACGGGGGTTCACCCCAGAGTGACGTTTCAAATACGTTGGAATAGTTGACGGACAGATCGTTAACATGCCCCGAGAACGGGGTTGACGGTGGGCGTTGAGTTTGACCGTGGGGTTGACCGTGGGGTTGACGGTGGGGTTGACCGTGGGTTTGACCATGTGGTTGACCATGGGGTTGACCGGGTTAACCCTAACCCCACCACCAGGGTTGACCCGCTCCGGTCGACCATTCGCGTCTGCATCAGATTCGCCTCGCTCACTCGCCGGTGCGACCCTCGATATGAACAACTATCCCCACTTGGACCAACACGCAGTCGACGGCATGATGCGCCTGGTGAAGGCCATGCGGCACCAGACGCGGAATGCAGAGCTAGAACTCCGGTTCGGCGTGTTCTGCAATGGCAAATTTACGGCCGGAGTCCCTCACGCCTTCATGGACTCGCTCCTCACGGACTTCGTCGCGAATGACCGGGCCGCGAATGGGGACTGGGATGTGATCCAGGACTTTCATTACACCCAGGGGAGCGACGGCCGCCAAGTACGCGCTCGGGCAACGTATGACACCAGCACGCTCTCGGTCACATGCACCCGCTGCCGGAAGTCCAAGCTGGACGAGGTCATCATCGCTTCCAATCGAGCGGATGGGATTGCAATACGAGCTGTACTGAGCGAGGAGATCCCAGTGGAAGACGATGTGGCGTGCGTCGTCGTCAAGACTGACTTGGTGCGCATTCGGCAACGGCGCCGCTTCTACGAGGGCACGGCGCGCAACTGGGGGTATGACCTCACCTACACGTGGCACGGTAAGAACAAGACCGAAGCCGAGTCCAATAAAGAGTTGCACGCCACCGTGTACGAGGTTGAGCTCGATCTGCTACGTGGGCAGGACAACTTCCAATCCAACCAGTCGGACGAGTGCATCGCACTGTCGGCGCTGCTAAAGGCCAGCAACCTGCTCACCACTGACGCCCTCTGCCCCTCTGATGAGCTCAAACTGTGGCTGGTACCCCCCCGCGCTCCGCGCCCGTGAGGCGGTCCACTGCACATGCGTCGTTCCACAGGCTCGCGCGTTCGTACATGCACAGGAGCTGGAGTTACTCGGGGTTTACCCCATGCCCACCGGGTGCCGCATTGCGTGCGTTTGTGGTCGGGCAAACGTAGATGTCGCGATGCCCACCGCGCCCATCCGAAATCCTCTCTACTCGCCCCGCGCCCATGTATATCCCCGCGATCAACGGTGCGTAGGCGCACTTTACGCGCTGCACGTGGCATCGCGCACCGGCCTCATCTGCATGCGCGCCGCGGTTGCCCGTCCCATCCGCCCTCACTCGACCAAATTTATCGGCGCCCTTGCGATCGCATCGTCCCCTATTTTTCGGGCAACCTCCCGGGACGGACGGTACCTCTTCGTAGATGCCGGCTGCGAATCTTCGTGGATGCCCTTGTAGCCCCTTCCGCCCTCTCCGAGCAGCTTGCCGCCCGGACGCACCCGGACTTGATTGCGCGCCTCGACGGGCAGGTTGCGCGACTCGAGCGTCTCATTTTCAAAGACCCTGACTGTTTCTCCAAACCCCCTGAACTTGTTGCTGCGCTTGTACTCGCCGGAGATGCGGCCGAGGTGGCCGTTGAGGCTGTAGGCAAAGACGATGTTTTTGATGCGCTGCTTCTGCTCGTCCGAGAACGGCGCGTGGTCCATGCAGAACGTGCAAAAGACGAGCTGTTTCATCTGCTCCGGGCTCAGCGCGGGCACACGCAGTTGCGCGGTGGCCGACGACGCGGGGGCTTCGATCTGGTCCACCGCATCCACCGCCTGGGAGAGTGCACGGTCCCATTGTCGCGTCTCCTCGTTGGCATGCCACGCCTCGCCCCCCAGGGTCGTCATGTACACCAAGCCCGCGCATGCACCCTCCATGTCACCGCGACCGAGTGAGGCGTGCATCTCCAAGGTAACGAGTTCCAGTGCCGCATCCAGCCCGCGCGCCTCGAGGGACACGGGGCCATCTCGGGATTTCTGTTGCTCGGTCTGGATCGCATTCTTTGTGTAGCCGCAAGCCAGGTCGCGCATCGGGGGGCAGAGCGCCGAGAGCGCACGTGCCACGCCGGGTACCTCGCCGATCCGCGCCCGGAGGAGGTACTTTGCGAGAATATCGTGCGCGATCTCCCGTGCAAATCCCTGCGCCGTGTAGACGACCGTCCAGTGTCTCGGCAAGAAGGACATCCGCCAGTGCCATGGCTGCCGGACAGGGCCGGCGTCGGCCGGGTCCGCCGATCGGTGCTGGCCGACCCACATGTGCGGTGCCCGGGACAGGCGGTCGGGAAAGTACTGCACCGCCTTGGAGTGCTTCTCGTGGAGGCAGACCGCGTCAAACCCCTTCCACGCCAGCACGGCGACGAGCAGCACGAGGTTGCCGCGCTTTCGAATGACGACCGCCGCGGTATCGCCCATCTGGTTGAACCGTTATTAACGTTCCGTCCCCGTGTTTCGGAATTGCATGAAGGCGCGTTGGTCCTACATGATACCCTCGAGTGCATCTCGTCGCCCGTCGATGGCGGTGACTATGACGTCCACCGGGCGGTCGGGGTCGCCGATATGATGCTGGATCTGGAGGCGCGGGTGGGGTCCAACGCCGCCAATAGAACTGGCGCCAATCTGGTAGACCGTGGCAGCGGGCTCGATGCCCTCTGCGACCAGGGGCTCGGCGTAACGCCACGCTCCGCGCGCTTCGGCGTGGAATGGCTCGAGCTGGGCAGTTTGGATCGATGTGAGTGGGCCCGTGTGCGGTTCCCAGAGGTAGAGCAGGTCGTCGGTGCAGCGGCTCTCGCAGAGAACACCGTAGCGAAGGACGTCCCCTGCGTTCACCCGGCGCATCGCGGTCGGTGCGTCAACTGCCGCGGGGCGCGCCCAATCTGACAATACGCGGCTCGCACGCCCTGACGCGCCAGGGGATGACGCGGGCGACTCGCGGTTGGGGTTGACCACGGGGCGGATGGGGTTGATGCGGGCGACTCGCGGTTGGGGTTGACCACGGGGCGGATGGGGTTGACGCGGGCGACTTGCGGTTGGGGTTGACCACGGG
>Ga0335398_10006453_pt1 | contig 14851 bp, 7 predicted proteins | sample BON03_FD_205742 | JGI IMG/M metagenome (GOLD analysis project Ga0335398, IMG submission 205742) | Freshwater microbial communities from Lake Bonney liftoff mats and glacier meltwater in Antarctica - BON-03 (spades assembly) (version 2) | ecosystem: Environmental > Aquatic > Freshwater > Ice >... | reverse complement strand
CAACAAGATACTCTTGTTTATTAAGAAATTAGCATTTGATGGCTTTTATCCACTACTAGTAGTTTTAAAAAAATCGATTTTTGTTGTTGTTTAAAAAAAAAAAAAATCGAAATATTGTTTTTATCAAGATTTCTCAGACTGCCATTTGAAGCCAAGGATGAAAGGGATTTGTTCCACGACTCCCACTTTGTTGGTACCTTAAGTGCACGATCCATGCCTTGTGTTTTAATTAAGTCTGTAAATAATAGAACCTCAAGTGGAAAATTCAACTTGTCTGGAAAAATTCAACTTGTCGAGTAGAGAGTATTTTATTAAATTCGAAAATTTTCAAGAGTATCACGAGTGAGACTAGATCGTGACAGCCCTAAGAACTGAATAGAGAAATGGAAGTAAAAAAAAGGGAAACTCCAACAAGTTCCGCTTATATGAGACCGACTGAGTTTATGTTTTGAATCCAGCTTTGCTAAAAAAATCATTTAACGAACTCTTCTTGTTCTCTATCGGTTTTTAATTTAAAACAAAGGAATAATGTATGCTGAAAACTTCTCGTTAGTCGCAATCATGAGATTTTGACGAAGCTTGCATCGCAGCTGCCGCGCTGACAAGTTGGTTGAGGAATTCATTGTTCGTTGATTGATTGTTACTGGATTGTGTTTCACCGTGGTATTCATACGCTGCTTGCCCTGTTGCTTTGACATCTCTTCTAGCCGCCATGAAATCACCAATGCAAATAGGGCGCATTTGATGGTCGGAGGAAGGTTGGTTTGGACTCGTTCTATATTGTTGAGCAAATTCACGAAATGGTACCATTGCTGCTGCTTGACACAATTCTTTCAAATCACTGCCACTATACCCTTCCAACGACTCGGCCAACCTATCCAAACCTTGCACTAAAACCGGATCTAGTGTCTCATCTTTCAAGAATATTTTCAAAATATCTTGGCGCTGATCGGAGGTCGGAAGCCCGAGTTTAAATGTTCGCGGCATTCGTCGTAATATGGCTGCATCCACATCCCAAGGACGATTGGTAGCACCTATAACAATGACACCATAGCCAGCCCCTGGTCTTGTAATATCGTTGCTGGTTAACCCGTCCCACAGCGCCATGAACTCTGCTTTCATGTTACCTTGAGCAGCATGATCATCGCTGGCTCTTTCTCTGAGGAAAGAATCAATCTCGTCGATGAAAATAATACAAGGGGCTAATTTCCAAGCTAAAGAAAACGTGGCACGGACAAGTTTCTGAGACTCCCCAAAGTATTTATTCATTGTTGTAGACATTTGAAGATTCACAAAGGCGGCTCCTGATTCTTTAGCAATTGCTTTCGCCATCATTGTTTTGCCAGTTCCAGGTGGCCCATACAAAAGTATACCCTTGGGTGGTTGCAACAACTGACTCCTACCTTTAAATAAATCAGGTCGTTGAAGTGGAAGCGCAACCAAGTCAAACACTTCTTGCTTCACATGCTCTAATCCACCGATCATTCCAAAGTTAACTTTCAGATCTTCAGGATAAATCAGATCGCCAGAAATAATCGTCTCATAGTCATTCATCTCGAACGGCTCTCGACCATTAGCGATGATTTTATCCATCAATCGTTTCTTGCTCTTTTCTGCTTCTTGCTTTTGTTTACGCAATGGATCCATCTCCTTCATCATATACCGCGCACCGAGAAACAAAAGCCCGTAGGAGATAGACATGGAGACAAGTTCAATCACCAAGCTTCGAACTGCATCTGAATTCGAAACGGAGACTAACTTCATGGTGAGTGAATTGCGTTCATGATATGGTGGTGGCACTTACCGGGTGCTGCAGATGAAGCAGTATTAGTGGCGGAATGAGAAGATTCACTCATCATTGGTGAAGCAACCAGGGTCTACTATTTCTAAAAGATTCAAATTCAAAATATATATTTATTTCTTCTTTTCACCTGCGCTATAAGCTGGAGAGGATGGACTATAAGCTGGAGAGGATGGGCTATAAGCTGGAGAGGATGGGCTATAAGCAGGTGATGATGGGCTATAAGCTGGAGAGGATGGGCTATAAGCTGGAGAGGATGGGCTATAAGCAGGTGATGATGGGCTATAAGCTGGAGAGGATGGACTATAAGCTGGAGAGGATGGGCTATAAGCAGGTGATGATGGGCTATAAGCTGGAGAGGATGGACTATAAGCCGGAGATGATGGGCTATAAGCTGGAGAGGATGGGCTATAAGCTGGAGAGGATGGACTATAAGCTGGAGATGACGGACTATAAGCTGGGGAGGATGGACTATAAGCTGGAGAGGACGGGCTGTAAGCTGGAGAGGATGGGCTATAAGCTGGAGAGGATGGGCTATAAGCTGGAGAGGACGGACTATAAGCTGGAGAGGATGGGCTATACGCAGGCGACGTTGGACTGTACGCAGGCGACGTTGGACTATATGCTGGAGATGTGGGGCTATACATAGGCGATGATTGCTGATAAGACGGGGATGATGGGCTATAACCAGGAGAAGATGGCCCACCAGCAGCCGGAGAGAATCCAGCACCATCACCAGCAAGAGGACTGTATTGCCCAAAGTTCCCTGGACTTGCCATTGGGGAATACATCTGAGGAGTCATAGGCCCTTGACGATCAGTCATTGGTTGATAGTTCATATCCATCGCAGCACCGTCCTCATCATCTGGCGGTTCTAATGCATCTTGTAACATATCTTCATCTAGGAACAATTCAAAAGATCCAGTTCCCAAAGGAGCAAGCTGGCCTAGTAAAATGTTTTCTGATACCGATGCTAGAGGATCTGACTCGGAAAACGCAGCAGCATCCATTAAAATCTCGACAGTTTCTTCAAAAGAACATCTCTGAAGAGGCCCTGACTCATTTCTATTGATACCATGACGAGTTACCGGTTGAATCTCTCCTCTCTGAGCCATGACATCCACTAGAATGGATAAATGGCGATAATTGATATATGAACCATCAAAAGAAATAACATTTCGGATCTCATTTAAAAGAGATCTTCGAAGAGCTTCAACTCCAAGCGTTTCCCAAATCTCAATGCAATCATTCGTCACCGTACGCCTATGGTCTACTCCCTCTACCGCCAATACTTTCATAAGATTCGTTCCATCCGTATCTAGGACGAATTCCTTCACTTTAACCGCTTTACCGGTTTCTTCATCCCAAGTCTCATAATCATGTTCTCGGTTATAAACCTTCTTAATCTTTTCAACTCCTCGAAGTTTCATGACATTAAGCAATTCATTTTCCAAGTGACGTAAGAAATTAAATTCCTCTGCTCCCATATCTCCATCTTCTTCTGGTTGCTCGCCCATTTCAGTACTTGATTTCCCTTTCACTAGACGAATATGAAGCACACAGTTGCTCTCATTTACATCATTGGTGATCACGAATATGTCATCACCATACTCCTCTTTAATCGTTCGGCATACTTCGTCGTTCTTGATGTTCTTAAACTCCATCAAACTCTTATCAGCACAAATACGAAGCAGCCATGGAGAAAGCGTGCTGGCATAGTCAGCTGCTCTTTCTTCTTCAAACTCACTCTCCCAATGTGTTTGGACCCACATTTTATCTGCTTCAACTAGAGTATTGATTGGATCTGAATCATACACTATATTCACTTCCGTGGCGATTTCTTTCAAACGAGTGTACTCTAATCGAGATTGGACTTGAATGACCTTTTCAGAATCGTTTCTGTATTCCTTTTCTAGGAACACGCTGATGGTAGGAGTCTTCAAATTCTTGGCTGCATTGATAATCTCTTTCAGTCTAGGCACACCCAAAGTCACATTTTTAGCACCAACACCAGCAAAATGAAATGTATTGAGTGTCATCTGCGTCGTAGGCTCGCCAATACTTTGAGCAGCTAGCACTCCGCACATCTCACCTGGATTAGCCATGGCACGGTTGAAGCGATTTCCAAGAGTATCAATGACGTACTTCAATGCTTCAGAGGTCAGTCTATACTTGACTAAAACTTTTTTAGATGCCAACGCAGATCGAACAAGAATCTTGAACATCGTCGTTGCGTTGGTTTGAGCCTCTTTTGACAATGCATCATCACCTTGCACCACAATGAGACTGTCTATCAAACCACGTACTTGAATAACAATATCTTTCGGATGAAGATCAGAAGGTTTATTCTTGTCAATCGAGAAAAGAATTTGGGCATTCCAAATCAAACGTGCAACATTCACGGGGAGCGGGAGCTTGTTGTCTGTCGCAGTTCGACTATCAGGTTCTCTTTCGTACATAACCTTTCTTAAAAGGTCTTGGTCCACTCGCAATTGATTGTATTCCTCCTGCAACAAAGCACGAACATCGTGATTACTGAGAATATCATTGATTACATGCGGCAACATATATGGTTTGTCTCTGAAGCGCCCAAAGTTCAATGCATTCGTATCATAAGAATATTCCTCTTCCATATCTGCGTACGACAATTTAAGAGTTTCCAACTCCTGAGTTTCAATAGATCCTCCGTCCATACCGTCTTCCCCGTACAGAAACTGAATTACATCTCCTCTACCATTTCTAACAGTTCCATCGTATCGAACCATGATATCTTCCAATGCTTTCACCAAACGACGTTGAATATATCCAGTTTCGGCAGTTTTACAAGCAGTATCAATCAGACCTACGCGACCTCCCATGGCATGAAAGTAAAACTCCTGAGGGGACAATCCTTTTAGATAAGAGTTTTCAACAAAACCTCTAGATTCGGGTCCCAAGTCATCTTTGTAAAAGTGAGGCAGACTTCTATACGTGAATCCATATGGAATACGCCCTCCATCAACATTTTGTTGACCAACACAGCCCATAATTTGGGAAATATTAATCGCAGAACCTTTGCTACCAGAGGTTACGGTGGCTTTAAAGTTGTTTTCGTAGGACAATGACTCTTGGGCAGCAGCACCTGAATCACTGAACGCACCATTAAGACAGGCGTTCACCACCGTTTCAAAACTACCTTGCATGTTTTGTCCTGGCTTAACAGGCAAAGTTCCTGCCTGTCCTTGTTTGACAAGATCTGCGACTTTGATTTTCGCATCGGCGAGGATATCACGCACTTCCATAAGAGTGTCATCGTCAGCTATAGTATCCCCCACTCCAACAGTAAATCCATGATGAAGTACAAAATGGTTGGTAATCTTTTGGATTTGGTTCATCAGAATTCGAGTAGCTTCTGCTCCTTTTTCATTGAAACAAATATGAATCAAGCCCCCTGCTTTGGCACCGAGTGACCCTTTGTCGATAATACCACATATGATTTGTCCGTTCTGAATCAGTACTGAAGTATCCTCAGGACTCAAGTCTCTAGGGAATTTCTCTTTGGCTTGTTTTTTCTTGTTATGACAATTTGAAGTGACTTGCATATTCAATCCGGTTGGAATAATCTCACTAAAGATTTGTTTACCTGTCCACAGAGCGTGAAATTTCCCAGGTTTGTTCTTTTTAGGAATCATGATTGCTGGAATGGGAATTCGACCATCATGTTGCTCTACCCACATAAGTAGATTAAACGTTTCGTTCTCGTTCAAGAAAATATCACGGCGAGTCATTTTCCAAGCACCAAGCAATGAATCCTGAACAATACCCATCACAGGTTTATTACTTTGCGGGCTGACAATAACTTTATTGGTCATCATCATTGTTTCTGCTTCCGCTCGTGCAGTTAAACTTTGTGGAACATGTAAATTCATTTCATCACCATCGAAATCAGCATTGTAGGGACTCGTACAGGACAGATTCATGCGAAAGGTAGACCAGTCCATCACTCTGACACGATGTGCCATGATACTCATTCGATGTAAACTCGGTTGACGATTGAAAAGGACTACATCATCGTTCGCCAAATGACGTTCAACGATCCAGCCTCTGTGCAATTGGATATCAGAGGAGTTCACGTACCTCAGATCCATACGATGACCATCATCACGGATAATATACTTGGCACCTGGATGGTTGTAGGGTCCCATTTCCAAAAGCTTCTTCAAGCGTTCAATGTTGAAATGCGTGACTCTTTCTGGAACTGTTAAATTCAGAGCTATACTACGAGGAACTCCTACTTGGTCAATACTCAAATTAGGATCAGCAGTAATCACAGTACGTGCACTGAAATCAACTCGTTTCCCCATTAAATTACCGCGAACTCGTCCTTCTTTTCCAACAAGTCGTTGACGAAGTGTTTTCAACGGTTTGCCGGACTTTTGTTGAGACTGAGGCTGAAAGGCCAGTTGATTGTCAATAAACGAAGCACAATGATACTGTAGCAATTGAACATATTGTTCCATCAGATGTTCAGGATCACCATTACGTGCTCCATGAATGATCGCCGTGTTGGCTTTCACGATATCTGAGAGTTTGTGAGTAAGGTCATCCTCGCACCTTTGAGTTCCTCCCATCGATACCGAAGGACGAACATGAGGTGGAGGCACAGGCAGCACACTCACTAGCAACCAATCAGGCTTGGCATACTTCGGGTTGAGCCCCATCAACTTGCAATCTTCGTCCGTGATGCGTTTCAAAATTTCAATTGCTTCTTTGGCGGAAAGAGATTGAGAACGTTCTCCAGTTCCTGGAATTCTGTCTTTTGGAGCGTTCTCATCAAACGTCATGATAATCTTTAGCCCTTCTTTTCTGAATTTTGGTAGAGGGCCCTTTTCACATATCTTCTTTCCTGTCACTGATAACTTGGCGAGCAATCCAAGCTTCTTTTTTCCATTCAACCGATTAACTGCAGCTGCACTAACTCTATTTTCATCCTTGGAGAGATCGAACAGCAGCGTCGAGTCGTAGTAGTTCACACAACGGAGAATCGAGAGAACTACGTTGATAAACCCGACGTGGTACACAGGACGAGCCAGCTCAATGTGTCCAAAGTACCCTGGATGCTCCTTATCAAAGGTATTTCCCATTCGTGGATCACTCACACCTCCATAAACAGGTTCCCCGTCAAGGTATGTTTCATGTCTGGTGATACCCGGGGGTACGATGACTCTCTTTTGAGGATCAAAGAACTTCTCAGTCACTGACCATCCCTTAATCTCTTCTGGGGAAAGAACCCCAAATTGGATTTTACCAACAGTCCGAAAGGGAACGGTACTATACGCGAACAGATGTGAAGAACTCATCAGTGGTTAAGGAAACAATGTGGATTGCAAAGATATAAAAGGAGGGGGGCTATGACTGTATTAGGCAAGTACTAAAGTACTCCACATGAGGTCCACCCATTTTCCTATATTATGTCCATTCATTCTTTTCAAAACCAAAACGCGAACTCGACTGACTTGCGTGTCATGATATAGTATGGTAGTCATCACTGACTTCTTGTTGAGTTCTGTTTCAAGGGAAGCCCATTTGCATGCGAGTGGTTCATCCGTTGTTGCTGATGAATCTTTCCTTGAACTTCATGTAAACCACAATCGATCGAATGCAGATAACGAAACTATCAATAGCTTGTGCTTGCCTGTGTTTGCGCCGTCTTCATTGTCAGCACCAAAGCGTCCGAAGCGTGATTTAAGCGAGCCTTCGCAAACATCGTCATTGTCGAAACGGAAGCGTGATTCAAATGAGCCATCAACTGTTAAAAAAGGAAGAGGTCGTCCTCGCAAAGTTAAAGTTGAAGAACCTGTGCAAGCTACTCCTGGCGAATATTCTTACGAGATTCGAATTCGTGCATCTCCGTCTGGTGTTTGTCCTAGTGACTGGCTGACCCTGGACTCGAATGGAGTTGTCGTTGATATCCAAGATCGGATCGCGATGCAGAATCTTGGTTTGCCGGAACTTGCAATTGGCGACCGATTGGTAATTTCTGGTGAGCAGAAAGGGGTAGTAGACCCTAGCACGTATTTCTCCAGTCGACTGTCGATGCCATCGGGGGAGAATTCTATTGAGTTTCGTGGGAATCGTGTGCTTCATGTGGATCGATTGCAAGGGTTGAAAGGCATGTATATATATCCTGGTGAATTGTATGCCGCTGTCGAGGATCAAGGAGGCTACGACGCTGTGGTTGAAGGGACCTTGTGGCAGCGCGTTCGTCGTAAATTAGGGTTGAAGGAGCAGTCATCGAGTGGATTTCTGCTTCGTAAGACATACGAGTCTTACTTTATGTAGCGTAAGTGAGATTTAAACTAGATTGGCGATGACGAAACATTCCATAACCTTATCTACTCTGATTCTGATGATCGAAGCAAGTTGACATGCACCACCAACGTAGCCATTTTTTTATATGTGTTTATGCATTACTCACTATTTGTAGCATTCGTTTCCTAGCTAGCTTGAAGTTTGATTTTGGTAAGTTTTGGAACCATCGCCAATGATTTAAAGCGTATACCGTTTACCCGACAGAACTGGGGTCGCTCCTGGATAATCCATGTTGATAAACAAGCTGTGGTTTCAATGAGGCATATCGTGTTTTGTGTGAGGATTGCTAATGTTTTATAGCCTGCTTTACAGCTGTCGATTTCATGTTTATAATGTTTCAATTGTTTATTAAAGTGTAAGTGAGGCATGAAGACGACCGGTTGATGATACAAATGGATTCCCCTTCTTGATGCAATTTGCATATTTTGCTCATTGTGCGTGAGGAACATATCCTTAAATCTGACTGTTGAGAATGGAGTTCTGTGCGTATTTTATGGAAGCCAATTTATTGCTCTTTCAAGACCATCACGCATCGTCTACGTTCTCCGCATGGTTTGTTGTCTGGCTTGATTCTAATCTTTGTTTTGTAGATTTTCCTGTTTGTTCTTTTTTCTTTCCGTCCTGGGAGCAAACTTTCTTTTTCATCTGGAGTCAGCAGTTTAGACGAAAGGATGCAATCAACTTATCTACATTTTCTGAATATTCATGTGGTAAACCATTTTATCTGTATTCACACTGGCTGATCGTATTATTGAATGACAACCGAGGATTAGAAAAGTTTGTGAAAATGAGATGATGAAAGTTTACTTAACCCAGCTCGCTTTGAGGACTTAGTCCGTTGAAGAGAAATTGTTTCTCAGCTCACACTGAACTGTCTGATCATTTCAAAAACACAATAGGTTTGTATAGTATGCAAATGACGATACCGCCAGATAGGGACATCAGTAGCAATCTCCTGTAGTGGGATGTTTGCGATGTTGAGAGGATTGGATTGGGAATCTCTCTGATGCATTTTAAAATTTGTTTCTGCACCATGATAGGTCACGCCAATCGATTTTAATGTTGAAAGTGATTGTATAGGTGTGTGCTAGAAACATGTCCGCACCCTTAGAGTCGGTAGTCGATTCGTTTTTACATCGTATTATCGCTATGTGCCCGTATATTCCAAATCTTATTGTGGTATGACGATAAAGCTCTTAACTGGAGCTGATAGCGAGCCTTTATTTGTTGTCAGTTATTGATGACTGTGGCAATGACGCTTATATATGTCATAGTTACACTGACCACTAATTATTATCGGGAAGTGATGTCTAACCAGCTACTCTGAACGCGATTTAGTCTTTGCAAAACACCGTGTAGTTAATGTTTAATAGTATTACTACTAGATGGACTGATCCCTACAAACAAGCACAGGGAATGAGGAAGCTTTTGAATTAACCATCTTTCGGGACCGACTACCAATGAGCGAGAATTACCATTTATTCTGTCTGACCCTTTTTGTGAATATATAGATAGCTGACCTTGGATCTAGACCCTTCACACGTTGTTTACAGTCAATGTGGCGGGGGTCGCTGTCATCAATGCGCCTCTTTATTCCATGGGGTATATGCTTTTGACAAAGATCCTATACTAATTGTCCAGGTATGATTTCGATATGTGGACTTGGTGTTGAGATACGAAAGTGTTTCCATCATATTCTGATCGAGGTTGTACTGTCGCTTAGCATTCCAACCCTATTGGACTAGTCACTATGTGGCAATGAACCTTGAGGGTAATCGCAAGCCAACATTCCTTTATTTATTAGTGGCAGCTATGTTTGATACCTTGTTGAATCACTCACTTGGTTCATGCTAAGTCGCCTAGAACAATTACTCTTTCTTTACAGGAGGAGAGGCAGCCAGACAACTGCTAGAACCACTTCCACGGGTGTTTTGCGATTCTACGCATTATTTTCGCCTACTATATTCCGGTTTATATTTCGAAACTAGAAAATGATGAGTCCAACGTCGAACAGCCAGTTCTGCTTCTGAATTCACTGATGTTACAATACGTTATCGGATCCCTGATTCTCAATTATTACTTGTACTCCTGACTTTTGTGATGATGATATCCACGATAATTCTGACACCTCTATTATGAGATTTTCAATGAATACAAAATCGATATTATCCTGAGCAAAACATTATCTCTAACCACTAACTTTGTTTTTATAGCTATCTTTAACCAGAAATCATTTTTACTTCGAATACTACAAGTTTTTTAAAAATACAGATGTAGTTTTACTTCTGAATGCATTTAGGTTTCTCAAAATCGTTCGTTACAAAAAATCCAATAGATGAACTTTTACTTTTGAGGAAATTATCTACTTGCTTTCGGTCCTTTCCTTAGACTTGGATTCAAATGGGATTTTCGGATTCGAATAGCTTTTGGAGTGACTTCCACGAGTTCATCCGGTGCAATATATCCAAGATAGTTTTCCAAGTTCATTTTTCGGGGTGGTTGCAATCTAGAATATTCGTCCTTTCCTGCGGCGCGCACGTTGGTAAGTTTCTTGGTGATCGCGACATTAATTTCGAGGTCGTTGGATCTTGAATGTTCCCCTACAATCATTCCCATATAAACTTTTTCAGTAGGCCCAATAAACAATTCACCTCGAGCTTCTAATTTCGTCAAGGCATATTCAGTTGCAATACCTTCGGCAGAAGCAATCAAAACTCCTTTTCGAATATCTCCAATCTTGCCTCTGTGTAGCTGGTACTCGAGAAACACAGCATTCACGATACAATCTCCACGACACATGGTGGTTAGCTCGCCACGCAATCCTATCATCCCACGGGAAGGTATCGAGAAAGTTAACCGACTTCGTAAGCCGTCTTCCGACATGACCGAGTCCATCATCTCTCCTTTGCGTGCGATCACAGCTTCCATCGTTTTACCACCATGGATATCAGGAACATCAATAACAACTTCTTCAATCGGTTCTAAAAGTTTCCCGTCTTCAGATTTCTTCATGAGGGCTTTTGGAGGTGAAACAGAGATTTCAAACCCTTCACGGCGCATCGTTTCTATTAGAATACCAAGTTGAAGTTCTCCTCGACCGTGGACTTCAACAGATTCTCGACCATCAACTGAAAAGCTCTCGTTGTATATTCGAATTGCAATATTGGTTTCAGCTTCTTTCCGAAGGCGGTCTTTGAGCAGTTGGGAAGTCAGTTTAGTACCGCCGGAATTTTCAGGATTACCAACAAATGGAGAATCATTCACAGAGAACATCATGCTAATAGTAGGTGGGTCCAGTACAGGCCCTTGAATAGGAGTCAAATCCGCCGAATTCGAGGCCAAGATTGTATCAGCCACTTTTCCATCTGCAACACCGGCGAGGGTGATGATATCACCAGCTTCAACCTCATTAATTTCCACTCTACTAGTCCCAACACGTTTAAACATCTTCACGACAGTTGATTCGCCATCTAGGACCTCCCCTGTGTGCTTGATAACCATGACTTTCTGCCCGGGGGCACATGTACCTCCATAGATCCTTCCAGTTAACAGGAGCTTTCCAAGATGAACCGTTGTGTCAGACTCCATGATTGTAACTAACATTTTGAAATCAGGACCTGGATCTATACGAGGAGTAGGAATGTCTTTAATGATGGTATCGAGTAGAGGCGACATCGTCTTGGTTCTCGTTTCATCAGTCCAATCAGGCATGGCGTTCTCAGCCCAGCCTTCCTTTCCACTAGCATATAAAGTGGTATATTCCATCTGGGTATCATTGGCATCTAGACTACAGAATAAATCAAACACTTCATTCTCCACTTCTTCGATTCTTGCTGTGGGTCGATCCACTTTGTTGATGACTACTATTGGCGTCAAGTTCATCTTAAGGGCTTTTGACAACACAAACTTAGTTTGCGGCATAGGACCATCAGTGGCATCTACCACAAGACAAATGCCATCCACCATTGAAAGCACCCGCTCCACCTCACCACCGAAGTCACTATGGCCAGGGGTGTCGACAATGTTAATATTGGTGTCAGCGTAAGTCATCGAGGTGACTTTGGACAAGATCGTGATGCCTCTTTCCCGCTCCAGGTCGTTTGAATCCATAACTCGAGCATTCAGAGCAGGAGTTGCATTATCAGTGCCAGCGGTGGCGCAACGAAGTACAGCATCGACTAGGGTAGTTTTACCGTGATCGACGTGCGCTACAATCGCGACATTTCGATGACCTGTTGAAGCAAACCTGATATAAGGGGAAAATAGATTTCTTGATCTAAATCCAATTGACCTGGAAACAACGGAACGCAAATGGTTCATCTCTCTCCAAACCAATGATAAAAAAACCGATTTTTGTTGTTTTAAATAAAACTTTCTCTTCAAGAGGAAAATGTAGACGAAGTTACAGAGGAAACGGTAGTTTCAAAGAAACTTACTCAGAGCTTGGTAATTACTTCGTTCTCTCAAAAGATAATTCAGAGTTTGAATGGAGATGCTTCTGAATTGATTGAAGAGGCGAAAGAGAAGGCAAAAAAGGTCCCCCAGGGTTCGGTGCAACAGCGTATTTGTGTGGAAGAATTAGATTTAATTCGGTTGTTCCAAACAGGCCGACAAACCAATGCGAGGTCTCTGTTGTATCTTTCGACTTCGAATGTACAATGCCGCATCAGTAATCATGATTTTCAGTTGTACTTCAATCAGACGTTTAGACAACCGATTCCCCGTTTGAAACACATTGAGTTTTGCCCATTTTGTGAAAAAAAGACAAAAAAGTTCTGCTTGAAGGAGGTTTACATCTGGCTTGTTGTCGTTCAAATCCTACACGCTATTCTCCTCATAACAGGACTATTCAAGTTCTTCGGCATTTTGCACGATTTGCTAACTTGGTGGATTCTCTTGGTGAACGGGTGTACAATTGCAATTCTTATGGTAACGGAAAATTCCTAAATGCTCATTTCCGTGGTTATATTGCAGTTAATGGGTCCAGACGGGAGATCAATTCAGGTATAGATGTTTCCTTTGTTGATCCATTTGCGAAATCTTTTATGAAAATTTTCATAATTAGTGAAACTTGTCAATCTAAATCGTAGTGAAATATGCTACACCTTGGTCTAAGAATACTATTCCTTTTCAATTAATACGACTAAATAATATTCGAGATATGAATTGCTATCATGGTGTCGAATCGGTTGATAGACTAGTTCCCAGGTAATTTCTCGAGGTGCTGAGCCTAAATTTGCAAAAATATTGTGTAGGGAAGTTCCCTGCATAGCTTTTTAGGCAGTCCCACCAGGTTGCAACATTAATAATCAGATGATCGATGCTGCATCGAGACCCAGTCGCTGGCCTCAATGTATATCTCTTCCGCGGAATAGTCTTCAGGATATATAAATAGGCAGGTTGATCCATAAAAATTTAGGGTAAATATATTGTTTTTTTGGCTATGCATTCGGCACATTCTCTATTTCGATATTCTTCAGAGAATGAAGAAAAATGACTGCTTGATTCATTGAATGAAGCATGCCGTAATCATGTGCTATCTTTGCACTGCCATATCTCCGAGTAAATTTAATAGAGGCTAGCGGGCTAAGCGCTTTCACTGCATTCCTTTCATTAAGACGGGAAATTCCTGTTTCATATATGGTCCTGAGCATGTGTTATTTTCGATTCCTCGCGATACACCTATACTTACAATAGCACAATGTCGTTTATGATAGGAAGGTGCTCCAACGATTTCAACTGGGGATTATTGTGAAGATATAACCATTTTATACCCTCGAGGTGGTCTAGGCCTGCTAGAGAGTCAATAGAGTTGTGATCAAGATACAATCGGTTGAAACCAGTAAAATCCCTCAATTTACCCAACGAAGAGATCGAATTGTAACTTAAGTATCTTTTCTTATAATGAGTTTCGTTTTCAATTTCCGGAGCATACTTACAAGGAGGTTAAAGCAGGAGCCAAGAAAATCTTAGTGACATCACTGATTAAATTATGGCTGAGATCTCTTGAGGGAAAAGTGTCAGAAACCGCAACATAAGATATTTCCAAAAAACGTACAAATGTTCCAACGCTTCTAGTTGCAAATCTCCGGTGACATCAGTAATTCGATTGCGAGCTAGTGTTCTGGATCATATTGTTCGACTTTAGATTCGGTTAATTTGAGATCGATAGCTACTTACAACCACCTCAAACACTTCATTCCAGCCAACGGTTTAAGGGATGTCATTTTACTCCCAGAAAGGTTTAAAGATGTGATATCTTCAGAGCACCATTTCGCAAATAAGACCACTTCAACATCAGTAAACTTTTGATCCAAACAAGTCACTTCCATTTGGCTAGGAACAGGCTGGTGTACGGAACATCCTGGAATACTATCTAGTACTTTCTTACAGGTTTTGCCGTTAAGAGCTCCGAGAGCTATCGGAAGAAGTCCTACTGTTGCCAAACGCATTTGAAAAGAGATATGAATATTGAGTGGAATTGAAGATTTGAAAGACAGGAAGACTGAAAGAGGCAGACTTGGTGATATTCAGTAGATGCTGAAAAAATACTTTCAAGCTGAATCACCCACGTGCAAAAAAGTTGCTCAGCATTAGTCAGCAAAGTTCTTAAAAATAGTTTATGTTAACTTGTCTTGAGCAGATTCACTCTCAAGATCTAAATGTATCTAATTCTAAATATGCTTTTTATAATGTTAA
>Ga0335398_10006451_pt1 | contig 14853 bp, 20 predicted proteins | sample BON03_FD_205742 | JGI IMG/M metagenome (GOLD analysis project Ga0335398, IMG submission 205742) | Freshwater microbial communities from Lake Bonney liftoff mats and glacier meltwater in Antarctica - BON-03 (spades assembly) (version 2) | ecosystem: Environmental > Aquatic > Freshwater > Ice >... | reverse complement strand
ATATATATATATATATATATATATATATATATATATATATATATATATATATATATATATATATATATATATATATATATATATACATATATACATATATATATACATATACATATATATATACATATATATATATATACGTATATATGCGTGTGTGTATGAATATATATCTACATATATATGAATTTGAATATATATGTGTATATATATGAATTTGTATATATATATGTGTATATACATATATGTATATACGCATATGTATACAAAATTTTATGGATGTAGATACAAATTCATACGCACATACATGTACATGTATATAAGTAAATATATGTATATTTATATAGATATACATTAATATAAATATATATATATATATTATATGTATATATATATATATAGATATATGTGTGTGTGTGTATATATGTGTATATATATCTATCTATATATATATAAGATATATATATATGTATGTATGAATATATATATATGTATGTATACATATGTGTGTATATAAACATATATGTACATATATGTATGTATAAATATATATATATATGTGTAAATACATATATGTATATATATATGAATATATATATATATATATATGCATATATATATATATATATATATATATATATATATATTTATATATATATATATATATATATATGTACATATATATATATATATGTATATATACATATATATACGTGTGTATATATATATGTATATATATATATATGGAGATCATCATTGATCTTCCTTTTGGTTTTCCAATAAACAACATTATCTCTCTATATATATGTCAAACACCGCCGCTCGCATGCCCAGCACAATACTCTGCTTCATTGGTCAGAGCGCGGTCATCTTTATATACAGCTGCCACCCCCAGACAACAATACCAGGCCAAGCTCCTTGGAACAGTGTTTAAAAAATGCCATTCGTGGTTGACTGATACTTAGTACGAAATTCGATTTCCGAAGGCGATTTCAAAAGAGACGTACAAAAGAGACATGTTTCCAAAATTAAAAATGCAAATTCAAATTGTATTGAATTTTTGTACCAGCCAGAAACAAATGTTTGTCAAAGATAGGGAGTAGTGATAACGTCGGAATTTAGAGATCGATTTTTTTCTATTCAAACATATTTCTATATAATATTCCCACGTTTTGGAAGCCAGGGCATTTCCTGGACGAGATGCAATTACCAAAATTAATGGTATTTTTTAACAGGCATTTGATACCGCTTGGGGAGAGAGAGCGGCAGCATGAGCAAATTCCTGCCACCCAGCATGCGTGTCACCCCGAACCTCTCTGACTGTGCCATGCTCGAGGGGGCGCACTCTACGGTCGTGCTGCTCACGGTGAAGTGCCTCAAACGCCCACGTACTGAGCTGCAACACAGCATGATGACTACAGGGCTCCTGAAGCTGGAGGAGCTGCGGCATCCGCACATTGTTCAATACTACCTCAACAGCCTCGAAAGCGACGAGGTGGACATTACAGTTATTATGGAGGCCTGGGGTGTGAGCGTGCCCTCGCTGATCACCAGCAAGCAGCACTGTGGCAAGGTGCACATTGCCAGTTTCGCTGCCCAAGTCCTGCGAGCGCTCATCTGCCTGCACTTGGTGGGCATAGCTGAGACCCATCGTGCATCAAGTCATGCAATGGCGGCGTACTATTACACAACAAGAGCTCCCAGAACATGGGCGAAAACAGATCAGAGCTCTGGTGTTCTTACAGACCATGCTCAACACAAACAAAAAAATGAGGGCTGGGTTGATCGAATGCGGCATTGTGCCATTTGTTGTGAGCCAAATAGCATTCAACAATTGTAAAGCCATGCTCATCAGAAAACGCGATTTGGATGCGCAAGTTCCGTGCGCATACACGCCTTGTCAATTCGCATACTACTCTTTGATATGTGAATTCATGATGAAAACAGATAATGATGTGATTGTTGCTGCACTCTCTAAAGCAGTCTCCATCACTGTTGTCCTCAACAGTCTCAAAGAAGCATGCATGAAAAACAGCCCGTTTGAGTTTGAATTTGCAGGCAAAGACAGGAAAGATATCTATTATTTGGGTCACATGAATTGTTACAAAGCAATGGAAAATGGTGTTCCTGTGCACAACATCGAAGAGCTCGCATTCATTGTACTGTCGAAAATGTGCTTACCTAACCAATTCACAATTGACTCAAGATATTACAAAAAAAACATGGCCTACTTTCAACAACATGGCGGATTTGATCTGTTGAAAATGGGGTTGCTCAGTTTCACAAACATCAAACAAAGTGCAAACGCGCAACACAATAGCATGTCGGACGAAGATCACGAAGAAAGGTTGTCCAACCTCTCCAATCTAGAATTGATGGCACCGAATCCAAAAAGTCAGTGGATGGTAGAACATTCTGAAAGGAAAAACGCACTCTCAAATGTGGTTACAGAACAAATGCAGGGAGCTTGAATAAAACAAAATCAACCGCTATGTTTTCGAAATCTTTAACAAATTTTGAAACTCATTTATGAATGGAATGTCCACGTACTCATGATAAGGTGTCCGAGATATGTATTAAAAATCCGCCGTCAAAAAAATCATTTTTGATCCACCTCATCCAGTCTTTTTTTGATAATGCAACTCAAAAACACACTTGATGTTGAGCAACATCTTTTCAACTCTCGCATTTACTAGTTTTTGCTTTCTTCTGAGGAGGGGCGCCACATTCTTGGTCAGCTGCACTGGAGACAGGTTCGGCTTGGGTTCAATGCTCTTCTGCTTTGTCCTTGTATTGGTTGTATGGCACAAAGCTCTCCCCTATGATCTCCTGCTTGTTATCCTCACACATTCGAAACGAAATACACATTAACTTCTGGCTGGAGACCCAGAACTCCCACTTAGTGTCAGCAGTAACCCTCCTGCCCAATTTCGAGCAAAAATGCCAAGACAGCATACCCTCCAAGCCAAAAATTTGGGAAATAGCATGAGGTTCATAGCCAGGAGTCTTTGTACAAATCATCACCATGTAGGGGCTGTAGGCATTTGACGCAACATGCACACTGAAACGTCCGCTCTCATGCTCTTTTTGCAGGTCCAAATAGATGTGCTTGCAATTAATTCTGCTGTGCTCTGACACATGGGCACGCATGGTGCTACACTGTCCAAGTATATCCATCTTCGCAGTCACCAAGTACACATACACAGCGGGGTCGTTGTCAATGTACGTTTCTACGTCAAGCATGGCATAGGAGATTATGTGTATTTGCGACAACGGAAACGCTTAAATGCTGAATTCGTCCACTGATCTATTATAATACCAATCTATTTTTGGTATCGTTTTGATTGTGGTCAGAATAGGATTCAAACTGATAGTTCTGAAAAATCGATGAGAGTAAACTCTTTCACTTGATAAGCGACACAGCATAAGGCTTGCGGTGAGTCAGATCGTCACATATTGTCCTCAAAACACAGGAAATTCTTCTTCATGTGCTCTGTTGTGGCTGTGTGCGTCTTGTCTGAAAACGCCACACTGTGCATGTCATTCAGAATATCTCGCACATGCTGAGACGTTGCCGAATTATATTGTTGGAGACACAGACGCAGCATCCCAAAACACATGATGAACATGCTGTAATGTACAGGGTCGCAATTACGAACACTCCTCCTCGTAATCTCGATATCGTCAACATGAATTCTTGAGAACCAAAGGTGGAGCACGTTTCGTCGCACACCATGCTCCACTAAAATTCCAAACCCAAAGTCAATGATGGTGAAACACAGCTTATGATTTCTCACTCTGCACATGACGTTATTTCCATGCAAATCGTAATGTCCAATGTTGTATTTTGCAAGTATTTGGTAGTCTACCACCAGCTTTGAGGTCGCACTGATGATGTCTTCGACAGGTGAAGTAAGACCTTCTTCCTCCCCATATTCATAAAGAGGTCTTCCAGCATCAGTCACGTACATGAAAACAAGCTCCCCCAGATTTTCTTCAACCAATTTGATAAACTCATCTCCTTCATGCAGTCTTTTACCTACCTCCTTCTGGTATGTCTTTATATTTTGACTGATTTGTCGTAAATCATGAAAGTCCGCAGAGCCCTGCCTAATTTTCGTATAATGCAACAAAAGCGGAGTAAAGTCCCCCGTTGGATCGGCAGCTTTGATTTGGTCAAACAAACGAATCTCTTCCACAATGGCATCATACTCGCCCATGGGATCCATAATAAGCGTGTAAACTCCGTCGTTGTAATTGATGGCCTTCATGGCATCGTGTACTTTAAGCACGTCTCTGTCTGGTCTGATAATACCGCGGAAGGCTCGTTTGGATTTCCCTTTGAATTCCAGATGGTGGTCGGGCGTGCAAATCAAATCTACTGTGCAGCCATGTATACAATCAAACTCCCCATGCTCACTGTACGGGCAGTTTTCCGAAGCAGCAACATTCAACCTCATTACTCGGGTAATTTGTTGAATCAAAATTAAATATATAGTGCATACCCTCCATAAACTCATCGCAAGATACAGCAGACACCTGCTCGTATGTTTTGCTTGCTTTTTTGAATAAACCAGAAATACTAAACACCCAAATTTGCTTCGTGATGTACTTTCAGATAGTTCTTAAATGTACTAAAAAGGTCATGCATCATATTCTCCATGACTTCAAGCCGTCTGGTATTTTCCGTAAGATGGGTTTTTAGATCCTTAATCGTCTCAGAATGCATTGTGTAATTCATAAGATTTGCTTCTGGTCTATTGTTCTTTATTTCAGCTACTTTATTTGTTATTAAATTTCTCAACGTTTGTTCATCTTTTTTCCTTTGGACAGCCTCGTCTTTCATTTGGTTTTCCGCCATTCTGATTCTGTTGGAGAGATCAAGCTGGGAAAATTTTTCCTTTTCAAGTTTTTCAGTTTTCCTGTCTCGGTATCCAAAATTCCTGTATTTAAATATATATTCCGCGATTCTTCAGATCCTTCATTCAATCCTAAAATAGATTTTTTTTGGGCACAAAAAATAGAACGCTTATGCTTGATAAACTGATGAATGGGCCGATGGGGGTAATCTACATCATGTCGAAAAAGCGTGCTCGTTCTTTTGATAGTCCTGTCCCCGAATACGGATCTGATTATCAACATTCGTTTGATTTTGTAAATGTTAGTAAGAGCCACTCAGTACCAGGAGCTACTGATGAAGTTTTTCAAGTATTGAGAGACATGTCTAACTGCCATAAAAGAAAGAGCACTAAAGGACATACAATTTATGCTACACTTAAGAATCAACCTATGACACAGACAATGAGTGAAATCGTGCGAGCGTTTTTCCAGCAATACATATTGTATGATCAAGTATATGCAAGCGTGAACCGCCGGAATTTCAAACTCTTGACTGCAAATAAGATTCTCAGAAGTTTAATTTGTTTCAAAGATGGAACAGTTGCAATGAAGTTAGCAAAGCCATTGCCGCAGATGAATGGTGAACAAGTCACAGAGACATTTTTCTTAGACTTGCCCAGCAAGGAACGAACCATTTTCCTCGAAACTAAAATTCCTTTTTTCTTGTTGAGTGATCTCAACAGCGCCGAAGAATCTGCATACATCAAAGTCAACAATCGCATGGATTGATACCAACGCACAACACCTCTTGAAAATCCGTCTATTCGGAACCCCGTTTTGTCTAATAAAACATAAAAAATACATCGTTGTCTATTCATTGATGTAATCTTAATCTGAAGATTATATCTCCCGAGAGTCGAACCTGGGATTTCACGGTCCTTAGCTGAAGTACTCGCCAACTAGGCCAAATAGACATCAGATCTGATGGAGGTTTGGTCTAATTGGCTAGTCCTTCTGACTTAAGCGTTAGACGCACCGGGTTCGATTCCCGGGGTCGCAATCTGGAGATATGTAATCTCCGGATTCCATCAAAATCTTGATCTGGGGAACCGGAGACTCCGAGTCTCGTTGAAGCATTTCATGGGGTTTTACTCTTCCCCCCACTGGCGGCTTCAAGTGGCGCGTCACCATAGGATGGTCGTTCAGGTATGTCATCCTGTCCACCGCTTCAGGATGGTCGCTCAGGTATGTCATCCTGTCCACCACATCTTGTACTTGGTGGGGTACCCAGGCTATTGACTACTCCTGGACAAACCTGATGATATACCATGCCGCACAAACTTCATCCGCAAGGGTTCAGGATGTTGATGTAATCTTAATCTGAAGATTATATTTCCCGGGAGTCGAACCCGGGATTTCACGGTCCTTAGCTGAAGTACTCGCCAACTAGGCCAAATAGACATCAGATCTGATGGAGGTTTGGTCTAATTGGCTAGTCCTTATACTAACCGTTAGACGCACCGGGTTCGATTCCCGGGGTCGCAATCTGGAGATATGTAATCTCCGGATTACATCATTCAATCTCTACGCAGAATATCTCCTCAAAACATGCAATTACCCCCAAAGGACACTATCTTATTCAAAATTCAGAAACATTGACATGCTGAACAAACAGCAGAGTGTGATGGAGATTGTGTCCACTAATTCTTGAACACACAAAAAACTCACTATGTATACTGGAAGGATGGAAAGTAACAATACCCATTGCATCAAAAATCCTCTGGCACAATCTCTGAGTAACGGGCATGAATTGAGCGACCTAACTGCTGAAATACTTGTATTTCCCAGAGAGACATACTGTACAAAAAGAGCCAGGTTCTCCTATGTACCCAGCGTTGCAAGTGCAGGCGCTCAGAACGGTGCTAGCCTGTGGCGAATTTGAATTTAAGCCACAATCAACACATGATGAAAAATCCGTGGCAGTCTTGTATTTTCCAGCATCACATGGTGTACAAGATGCACTATTGATACTACTGTATCCTGCTGGGCAACCTTGGGGTATGCATGATCCCGACGTTGTACTACCTGCAGGTGAAATAGAATTTGCTGCACAATTTTGACAACTGATCTGGCCAATTGCTTTGTATTGATTTATTGCACAATTGGCACACTGTGGCAAATTATTTCGAGTATATTTATGATAATAAATTTCAGCATCGTTGTATTTACCATCTGCACATGTGTTTTTGCTGGACAATTTTGACAACTGGTCTGGCCAGTTGCTTTGTATTGATTTATTGCACAATTGGCACACTGTGGCAAATTATTTCGAGTATATTTTTGATAATAAATTTCAGCATCGTTCTATTTACCATCTGCACATGTGTTACAAACACCAATCAACCAATAATCACAATATTCGTCATTGTCAAGATCATAGTGACATTCGTAGTTTTGATGGTGAGAAAAGGTCAAAACCTTATTCTTTGGACAACTTGTCCCGGGAGCCCATAGTTGTGATTTGACAGTTGTAATTTGCAAGAGAAATTATGGTAATATTACAATTAATTTTCTCATGTCCTACTTGAAATGTTATATCTACTTATATCAAAATAATAAAAAAAATTGTGTTTATATATATTTGTATGTTGTAACTGGAACTTGAAGCAATAGCAAAATCAGATATCTATGATATAAAATACTGAAATCATAACTGTTAGCGAAGTAGAATCTGCTGGACAAAATGTGCAAGAATTCGTTTCTTCCTGTGCATTTGTGCCGGCATTACATGGCGCAGAAGGTGCGCCAATGTTGGATGATTGTGCTAAATTGAACAGTATTGAGTGTGAGAACGAACAAACTGTGGGTGCAGAGGATTGTGCAGACTGTGGGTGCAGAGGATTGTTTGTGCTGAAAACTCAAAGAAAACGAAAATATTTATGCATTATTTGGAAAAATCAAAGTATTATTACAAACACATTTCAAAATATGTCGATTTCAGAATAACCACTTGTGTGAGTTCTTGACATTTAGATTGTGTCCACTAATTCTTGAACACACAAAAAACTCACTATGCATACTGGAAGGATGGAAATCAAGTATAAACCTCCGGTCACGGAGAGAGTGATTCAAACTGTAGTTTTTGGTGTAAGAACTCAAAAATGCAACTGTGTCGAGGTCTCTATGGCTGTAGAAAGCAGCATACAGCCACACAAAAAGCGAATGCGCCACTTTTGAAGTCTGCGCGAAAACTATTTTTTGATTTTTTTAGTCATGTTCTTGTGTCGCGCGCGCACATGACTTCCGGTTTTTTTTTCCTTCCGGCATGACATTTTTAGTCAACCATCCAAAAAAAATTACAATACTATTTTCAAAATTCAATTACATGAAAACGAAGTTTGAACTTGCGTTGTACAAAGTCTTCAAGGTGATTGCGTAAGTTTTTAAAACACAAATGTGTGTTTTGAAAGGACATACTTTCACTTACTAGCCGCACATCATCGCATGATGTCCTATGGTATTGCAAACACAACAAAAACGGGTTCTGAAAATCAAATACACAGGTTTTGATGCAATCCCACATGTTCTAGAACGCATCTCGTGGAAAACACCTCCATCACGATATGCAGCATAACACCGGACATTCTAGAATCAAGGATGATGACATCGAATCTGTTCTTGAAATGTTCAATACGTGTTGTATCAAAAATCCTCTGGCACAATCTCTGAGTAACAGGCATGAATTGAACGAAGAAGAATATCTCAAGGTAGACGGGTACATGAAAACATTACTCGATGACATATCTAAAAGCACCAGTCAAGCTGAAACCAAACATGCTGGTGCAAAATTTCAAGCTAAGATGCCTCCATGCTCAAACTCTGGATGCTCGAAAGTAGTCATACTACAGTGCTCAAAATGCAAAGCCGTAAAGTACTGCGGAAAAGACTGCCAGAAATCCCATTGGAACGAATCACACAAAAAGCAGTGCAAACACATTGTGATAGATGTCGAGTAAGATCACAATGTCTAGTCGCTACCCTCCAAAAAAATTATTTCGTTTCGATTTTTCGTTTTGTGATTCAATAAATTTTAAACTTTTCGAACACAAGAATCAAACTGAGATGTCATGATTCTCCTCGGAAAAAAATTTCTTTTTTCTTTTCCAAAGATCTCACCAGCACCGAACAATCTGCATTGGTCAAATGGAACAATCGCACGGATTGACACAATATATTATACAAATGCACAACTCCTTTTGAAACCCAGTCGAATTGTAAACCTATTTTATCTAATAAAACATAAAAAAAATATCATGACAATAGATCGTTGTCGTCCGTATGTCTGTAGAGACTCGGACCAGCTTACAGACTCATTTTGTGAAACAAACATATCAATACTCTGTGATGTTCAACACTGCAATGGACGAGAGTGGTTTGACGTGCAACTCGCATGAGCTTGTGAAGAATAAGAGTGTGTCAGATGTGGGAAATGCAAAGAAACGCAAGTATTTTTGCGTGACATGCCAAGATGCGAAACACCCGGTGTTTTTGAATATCTGGCACAAGATCCAGAACGTGAACAAGAAAGCCAGAAATTACAAATCAGTAGCGTGGTTTTCGCACCATGGCGGAGCCAGTGTAGGCAGAAAGAGTAGGCAATCTGAAAGAAACAATCCTTCCCCAGAAACTGCTGTGCATTGGCAAGCCAGGCACATTCTACGCAAGGACGTCGGGCGGTATTCTTATGTAACTTCAAAATGTAGTGAGTGCAAACGACAGATTCACGTCGAAAATGGAGCTGGCGCGCGTGCTTTAGTAGAATACAGGGAAAAAAAAGCTGACGGGAAGTATTATCGTTTTGATGCGGTGCTGATGCGGGGCGACACTATAAGCAGTGTGATGGAAGTTTGGACAACACATGAGACTTGTGAATTGAAACGCAAGTATTGCCTGGAAATGGGATTTACATTCTCTGAATTCAACGCACAGCACGTGCTTGATACACACAACACTGCACTAGAAGGCGAATGTTATGAACTGGAAAATCTCAAAGTCAGATTCTTTGAGTGTCAAGAATGTGAATTCTACAACAAAACGTGCACAGGGGCCAAGACTCGTATCATACAGCTACAGGAGTCGCTTTACGCTAACTACCTTGTCGAAATATGTGGTGTAATGGCAAAGCAGCATGCAATCGAAAGCGCGTGCGCACGTGCTGACAAAATCAGGAGCGGTGCTATCAAGCACAATTTGGCTCAATATGAAGCAGGTGTGTCATTCAAATGTTTTTGTGGCAAGTGGGTGCGTGAAGACACCAGCAAGCCCGTGTGCAGGAGGATATATTGATGCGAAAGAAACGAAGAGTTTTTCGAAGACATGCAGAACTCTTCGTGTATCCGTACATACAAATCCAATTTTCCCGATCGTGTTCACATGAAAATGTGCGGGCTGTGCTCTATTGAGTGCGTTACTTGCAATGATTTTTTCCTGTTGCGCACTGCTGTTACTACAGGGATGTGTCCTGCTTGTGACAGTAGTGCGTTTTCAACGGGAGGCAATGCCATAGCGCAGTTATTGAAATAAGACATTGCTTGCATTTATGCTGGGGATGAGTTTCGTGGCTTTTTTGACTTTGCGATCGAGTATTGTCTGATTTTTCTGGCGCAACATGCTGCCCGACAACTTGAGGTGGCGCGTGATGAGAAAAAAAAGAGACAGCAGGTGCAGCATAAAAAAATTCAAAAAACTCAGAACGAATTGCACAAAAAAATGATGTGTGAGGCAGGCTCAGAAGAGTCAAGATTTACAGAATTTCTGATTGAGCGAAGAAAGCAGATTGAAAAACTAGACCAAGCAACACAGCTGTGGAAAACCAAAAATTTCGAAGCACGGAGCAAAAAGGAGTTATGACAACAAGAGCGGGATCGCAAGCTGTCAGTTGCTGTGTGTAGACAAGGACGCCCCAACCCATACACTGATTTTGATTGAGCTTCTTTTTACAATGTCAGAATAAAACACTTATGTAAATTCACATACCTCTCAAATTCTGTATTTCCAAGAAAATATTCGGGAAATGGTTTACTGATCAGAAAAAAACAGCGAGATTAGAAAGCCTTGAATCAACCAAGAAGAAACGAAAAAGGATATTTTACACCTATGTAACCAATGAGAGTCTCTTGCATTGTTTCGTCGACATTGTCATCAAATACAAGATGCATGAGAGAATTGAGAAAGACATCCAAATTATTTGTCCGAATTGTTGTGATGTTGTCCTGCCTGACAAATATGCTGTCATGTAGAACCATGGATCTCCTTGACTGTTATCGGGAATAATCGGTTTACACAAGCCTGGACAACCATCGCATGTCACCTGCATCATTGGTTGTTCTTCACCAATTTACCCATCTTTGTTCTTGTCGAGAACCGCATAATACTCCTGGTGCCAGCGTGTTATACCAGCTGCGTATCCGCCCATAAAGCCTCCACCAATCATCTTTGTCCTGCCCATGAGGCTCGTCACATCGAGCATCAACACCTGATCCATTCTCAATTCTCGTGGTATGTCTCGGAGCATCATTTATCCATTGTGCCTGGTATTTCTAACGTATCCAAAATCAATCCATGCAAAAAAGTCAGACATGAATGGGTTGACCTTGACTGTTTTTTTCAGAAACTCAATCTTTTCATTCCTTATCACGTAGAGATTTTCATTATGAAATGCGCTCTCTGGGTCCGTCGAGTGCTGGATTTCCCAGAAAGTCCTGTTATAGTATGTCAACATACGAGTCTGGTTCAACTGCATTGTGACCACGACTGTTTTACCGGGTACATTCTTACGTAGCTTTTTAATTCTCTCCACTTCTTCTGACGTTGCGAACATCACCATCGCGTCTTGCATGGACAGTATATTGCGCATCCATCTGTTGTATTTGTTTCTGCTGTGTTTTGATTTGATCCTAAAATATGATGTGACAACTGTATGGTTAAATCTGCCTCGCACCCTATAGGAGTCAGTCGAAGGGCCAAGAGACTCTCGCCATTGGGTCGCATTAGGGTCCCACCAAAGATCTTGTATTCGTATTATGTTGATTTCTTCGGCGACCCGGTGCAAATGCAGTTCTTCAAAGGATGTCTTCTCGGGTCTAATGATGTCCAATTCATGCAGATACAGAAACAACCACACTACACCAAATGTTGCTGCTATACCAATATCTTGTACGCACAGAATTGCGATTACAACAAAGTATAAGTTTCGACTGAGAGCATTGTTTGAAGGGGTTTGCGCTTCTCAAAAACATTGGTGGTTGATGCAACCAATACTAAGTGCCTGCGGGTGTTATATATAAGAATGCACAGGGTCCACACAACACCACCCCACACTGTATTATACCTGTAAAGAGATTGCAAGACACAAAATCTAGTTTTTGAGGACAGCGGCAAGTGTGAGAGACGCAAACACAGATTTTGAGAGTGTTTTAGAAGCTAATTTTCCTGACAACACTGAATGTATTAGAAACAGTTTCAGTTGATTCATTTTGTAATACATACGAACCCTTTGTACCAAGAATGAATGCCAGCACCTGGAAAATGAATGCCAGCACCTGGAAGATGAATGCAACCTCCTGGAAGATGAATGTATACACTTGGGAGATGAATGCCAACACCTGAAAGATGAATGCCAACACCTGGAAGATGAACATCTGCACCTGGAAGATGAATGCAACCACCTGCAAGATCAATGCCAGCACCTGAGAGATAAATGCCAGCACATGGAAGATGGATGCCAGCACCTGGAAGATGAATGCCAGCACCTGGAAGATGACTGCAAACACCTGAAGATGAACCCTCTGTACCAAGAATGAATGCCAGCACCTGGAAGATGAATGCCAGCACTCAATGGATGAATGCCAGCACCTGGAAGATGAATGTATACACTTGGAAGATGAATACCAGCACCTGGAAGATGAATATATGTATTTGGGAGATGAATGCCAGCACCTCCAGGTGCTGCCATATACACTTTGGAGATAAATTCCAGCACATGGAAGATGAATGCCAGTACCTGGAAGATGAATGCCAACAGCTGGAACATGATCATCTGCACCTGGAAGATGATCATCTGCACCTGGAAGATGAATGCCAGCACCTGGAAAATAAATGCCAGCACCTGGAAAATGAATGCAACCACATGGAAGATGAATGCCAATTTTGGCAGATGAATGTGCTTACCTGGAAGATGAATACTACCACCTGGAAGATGAATATATGTACTTGGGAGATGAATGCCAGTACCTACAGGTTCTGTTGTATACACTTGAGAGATGAATGCCAGCACCTGGAAGATGAATGCCAGCACCTGGAAGATGAATGCAAACACTTGCAAGATGAACCCTCTGTACCAAGAATGAATGCCAGCACCTGGAAGATAAATGCCATCACCTGGAAGATGAATGCCAGCACCTACAAGATGAATGTATACACTTGGGAGATAAACGCCAGCACCTGGAAGATGAATGCTAGCACCTGGAAGGTGAACATCTGCATCTGGAAGATGATCATCTGCACCTGGAAGATGAATGCATACACCTGGAAAATGAATGCCAGCACCTGGAAGATGAATGCCAGCATATAGAAGATGAATGCCAGCACCTGGAAGATGAATGTAGTCACCTGGAAGATGAATGCTAGCACCTGGAAGATGAATATATGTACTTGGGAGATGAATGTCAGCACCTCCAGGTGCTGCTGTATACACTTGAGAGATAAATGCCAGCACCTGGAAGATGAATGCCAGCACCTGGAAGATGAATGCCAGCACCTGGAACATGAATGCAAACACCTGGGAGATGAACCCTCTGTACCAAGAATGAATGTCAGCACCTGCAGAATGAATGCCAGCACCTGGAAGATGAATGCCAGCACCTGGGACATGAATGTGTACACTTGAGAAATGAATGCCAGCACCTGGAAGATGAATGCAAACACCTGCAAGATGATCATCTGCACCTGGAAGATGATCATCTGCACCAGGAAGATGAATGCCACCACCTGGAAAAATGAATGCCAGCACCTGGAACATGAATACAACCACCTGGAAGATGAATGCCATCACCTGGAAGATGAATATAGTCACCTGGAAGATGAATACTACCACCTGGAAGATGAATATATGTACTTGGGAGATGAATGCCAGCACCTACAGGTGCTGCTGTATACACTTGGGAGATGAATGCCAGCACCTGGAAGATGAATGAAAACACCTGGAAGATGAATGCCAGCACCTGAAAGATGAATGCTAACCCCTGGAAGATGAAACCTCTGTATCAAGAATGAATGCCAGCACCTGGAAGATGAATGCCAGCACCTGGAACATGAATGTCAGCACCTGGAAGATGATGTGAAAGATGTTTATTAATAACAGAAAGTCCTAGAACCTCCAGTCACTATAGGTACCTATTGTGGGTCCTCGTCTACATCCCTTATACGGGATTGGCGGTGTTCAGTTTACGATTTCTTGTATTCCTGTGTATACTGCGATTTCGAATTTTTAAAGTTCGTGTTCTCAACGCTTCAGAGTAGCAGTTGCTAGCAACCAACTAATTCCTGTTTACTTAGGGGGCTTGAAGGCTCATTGCTATGAATAGACATCATATCTTTTTTGTTACCAATTGGTACATTTTCGAAGTGGTTTGTTGGGTGTTTAGTACGTTTAATATGTTCTCGTTTGCGTTTCTCTCCCTGTTTTGTAGTTGTTAGTTAATACCAGTGTTAATATCCTGTATTCACTTTAAGTATGTTTTGCGCCCTAATCTTGATACATAGATGTGTGTGAGATTGTGTTAGTTGGCTGTTCCTCTTACTTTTGGCTCAACTGCGCGATCTGGTCACAACCTTGGTGGTTGGAGGTGTAGATTAAATCTTTCCATGTTCTTGTTGACGATTTCTGTGGGTAGGTTTTGGAGTGTCCAGTCTGTCTTGGAGTTTAATGCGATAAAGAAAAACTTGAGGATCATGTCC
>Ga0335398_10006449_pt1 | contig 14855 bp, 14 predicted proteins | sample BON03_FD_205742 | JGI IMG/M metagenome (GOLD analysis project Ga0335398, IMG submission 205742) | Freshwater microbial communities from Lake Bonney liftoff mats and glacier meltwater in Antarctica - BON-03 (spades assembly) (version 2) | ecosystem: Environmental > Aquatic > Freshwater > Ice >... | reverse complement strand
ACAGGCAAAGAAGCATATCGACCACTTGATGTTTCCGCTCGTCAACGACCTAAATGCTAGTATGCTGGCAGATTAGACGACAAGCAAGGCGGTGACATGATTGTATCGATGGAGAGAGTTAGAGAAGCAATTGCTTTCATTGCAGAGTTGACGGACAGGTTGACATGGTTGTGGCTCACATCAGAGCAAATGAGCTTTCGTTTGAGACCAACAGGTTGGGGAGAGCACGAGGAGAGAGCAGAGGATTTAGACAGCAGCCAAAGGGTACGTGATCACTCAGTTGCGTATCACTTGGCTTCTGCGATCACTGACGTTATTTTGGATGGAAATCTTGAATGTTGCAACAACGGATTTGAACAGACACTAACACTGCTACACAGTGACTGAGGTAAAGAGATCGAGCCCTTGAAACAAATCTCAAAAGATCGTCCAGTCATTATCAGCAACCCAATTGACATGAAATGCTCGGAGTTCATGCACAAAAAAATGCGGTTGGAAGTACCCTTGATGCTGACTGCTATCTATATTTGATCCTGGCCTGCTTCGTGAGCAAACAACGCCACGAATGATAGAAAAGAGTTGCTTCCTGGACCAAGTTATTCCCGCAGGTGGTTTTGTCAGAATTCAAGACTCGTCGTAGGTATGGGAAGAGCGAGTGGACGACACAAGAATCATCACGACGGAAGGTCTCACTATATGCCTGGACCCAGGACGAGGATGGTCAATCACTAGCGGGGGATGGAACTTTCTGAAAAATCAGGGGTGTTGGAAAGGCCAAGAGCAAGCGCTGATTACAACTATTTGGAAGGAGACTAAACGAACAGAAGGGTTGGAAGAAGCTAGTTATAGATTACCAACGTGAGCAGTATCACGAGCACGGCAGCAGATTGATTGATGTTGCTTTCATCACTTCGAAAGAAATAGTCTAGTAGCTTTGCTCGAAGCTCTATGTGCTCAAATGTAAATTTGAGTTCTCGAATTTTGGAGTTTTTGCCGGAATATAGTGCCACGAGATTTGAAGGAGAAGCACTCCTTTCTTTCAGTTGGCGGGACGAGGAGATCTACTCTTCTAGAGGGAAACAGAAGGACCAATGGTAGTAGTATAAGAGAGCCCATCAGAACAGGAAAAGGACAGTTGACTGGTAGAGGCAAGCACGATTCACGACTGGGTCGTGTGGTGCAAGTCAAAAAAAGGGGCGGAGGAAATCTGCTCATTTGACCTCAGCGGGAAAGAAATCCTCTTTAATTATGATTAAATGATATCGAAAGAGGAGAAGAACAAAAAGAAGAGGCGCAAAAAGAATGCATATCGCGGGCAGAGCATACGATACATGCCATGGTCAAATCAAGGCAACATTAAATTGGCAGTGAGCGAGGATCACGCTTCATGCTAGGTTCAAAAACATCTCACTTTCACGAAAAAACAAAATTGGTGGTTGTTGACAGCAGCGAGGGCGTCGGGCAGAGAGGAAGAACGTCAAGTACGACTGATAGGTGTTGAATGTGAATTAGTGGATGGGCACAGAGATTGGTAGATTAGGAGGTTACGGCTTCCAAGGCACAGTCACAATCTCAAATCTCAAATAGTAGATTTGAGCGCATAGACCCTCAATCAAGGGTACTAAACCACCAGATAAAGTAATAAAAACAATCATCACCATCATCGGGCGATAGATCTAATCAAAAAAGGGGGAAAATGGGAGCAGATTATGTGAATCTGCGAGAAAAAAAAGGAAAAGGCGTCAGAGGAAAGTGAGACGCGAAGAGGAAGGATCCAGCTCGAACCGTCCGGAACTAGCAGCCTTTGTCCTGGCATTACGCAGCACCCCTGTGACAAACCCCATGCTTTATTTGTGCGACAACCAAGGGCTGCTGAAAGCTGTAAAGAAAGGGGTAGGCGAAGGCAAAAAAACGACGTTAGTAGGAGCGCCAGACGCAAAATTTTCACGGGAAGCAATCGAAGAGCATAGAAAAAGAAGAACAGCAGGAGCAGTGACATTCTTGGTTGAAGTGGAAGCGCATCGAGGAGAACGTGCAAATGAAAAGTCGACATCCAGATTACCTGTGTGGTGGGTAACCGCGGATCGGTGGTTGAGAGCGATTTCTACACCAAGCTCAAAAAGCTTGACATACAAGAAGGAAAAAAAGACAAGCTCTTCGCAGATCAAGTGGCACAGGTATGTGAAGCGCACGACCGGGTGACTATGTCCTTCCTCCAGCAGGTGCAAGGAGGTACGAGGCCAACTACAGAGGGATCGAGGGAGAACATTGGACACAATGTGCACGTATGAGGAGATAGAGACAAGAACACAAGCTTGTAAAGCGTCAAATTTGACGCCCGTCGAACGATGGTGGACTCAGGATGGTAAACTAGGAATCACAATCCAAGGACCCCCCCAGAGTCCGGAAGACGGACACATTTATTGTATTTTACTTATTCGCATTGCATTCTGTCACGTGTCTGAAGACTTGCCACTTCGCTGCTTGTTTAACGATACTATGAACATCTATTTCTGATGTTATGTCAAAACTGCACGTGACGTCGTCACGGTCTTGCTTATATTTGCCAAATATTTATCACTTTACCTACAAATTTTCACATGCACTTAGAGAGGCACACACACACAAGCACACATGTATAATCAGCACACAAGTGGAATGGCGACAACCAGGCACAGGAGCCTGGTTGAGAGGAATGGAAGAAAGGCTTTGTTAAAGACCTTGCACACACACGAAAAAATAAATGTCAGAAAAAACCGATATTTACAAATCTAAAGGAAAGATTCAAACACATAGAGCTTTCAGCAAAGCTACTGGACTATTTCTTACGAAGTAATAAAAGCAATAACAATCAATCAAGCAGACAAGGCTATTTCAAGCAAACGAGTTCTCGCAGAATGATGAGACAGAACAAAATCGAGCAGTCTTCACGTGGCAAGAGCCTCGTCGAAAAGGAGGTACATTGAGCTATGAAGATTGAAGGTCGACGTGGAACAGCTGGGTGTGGAAGGTATAGACGAGGATCAGAAGACGAGGAGGTGCGCAAGCACCGGGATCGTGTGAAAGGAGCTTGGAAACAAATCAGCATACAAAGACAACGAGTCAATGTAAGCTATGACCAGAGTATGGTAACGGCTCTACGACATGGTACATATATGAATCAGGAGAGTTTCAAGAAGACTTGTATCAAGGAGAAGGAAAAAGGGGAGGCATCTACCAGCCTTTTTACGGCACATGGGTAGCGGACTTCACGTTCAGGGACAGGATGCAGGAAAGTTTGTCCTGAAGAAGTATTTGAGTGAAAAAAAAAATTCCATGAAATTGAAGGAGACGTTTGGGGCAGGCAGTGGCAGGAATTACAGTAACAGCCAATTTTTTAACCAAAATAGACAAGATGCAATCAGCAGGGTATCGGCTGTGCAGATTAGTGCGAGAGGCCCAAAGTGAGAGCACTGACGGTCTGGCGGCTGAAACACACGGTCACATCAACAGTGCAGGCTGCAAAGGGATGGCAACGATAGTTATGGCTGCCCACCACTCCATCTTCAGTCACCTGTGTGACAGCATGCATGCTGCACAAAAGGCAAAATACAAGCTCAAGTTCGTCGAACCATAGTGGACTCAGGATGGTATACTGGGAATCACAACCCAAGAATCCCCCAGAGTCTGGAAGATGGACACATTTATTGTATCTTATTTATTTGTGTTGTCGTGATGATTCTGTCACGTGTCTAAAAACCTGTCACTTCACTGCCATCCGGCGGTTTGTTTAATGTCACTTTGAACATCTATTTCTGTTTCTACTTCAATATTACACTTGACGTCGTCACGGTTGTGCTTATATTTGTTCATATTTATCACTTTAATTACACATTTTCACACGCACATGTAGATGCACACATACACAAGCACACATATATGATCAGCACACAAGACAAATGTCGACAACCAGGCATACGAGCCTGGTTGGGAGGGGCGGAAGACAGGGTTTTGTTAGAGACAAAGGCCTAGCACAAAAAAATTACAAAATGTCAGCACACCAATGTCTCAGATCCAAAAAAAATATTTGAGCAAATAGAGCTTCCTGCAAAGCTACTAGACTCAGGCTGTTTCTTATGAAGTAATACAAACAACATCAATCAATAACGGATGCGCGCAACAAATTGGGCTATGTTGACGTATGCGCGCAGCGGACTTTTGGGCAATGGATGTGCACAAGGTATACGGGAAATCCTGGATGAGTTCAACCTACATCCCGGATTGTGGGCGACCCCTGTGACTCCCAATTTGATTAAGACAGAAAGACATAAAGGAGAATGACAGACAGACAGAACAACCGACAGACAGTCAAAGCAGACAGTGAGAGACACACAAGTCATTCATAAGTTTGAGTTTGTGTGTGTATGTGTTGAGCAATAAACACACATCGCGTTGCGAATCCCAATAAATAGACTTTCCTATGTGATTTCCAGGGAGGAATTTGGCAAGACATTTTTGTCTTCCCTTGGTATCAAAAAAAATGCCAAAATACAATTGATTTTTGAAATCAGATGAATTGGTATAGTTTCACTTCATCCGAGTAAGCATAAACCACCCTGTGACCCGATGTAAAATTTTGTATTATAAATCTTGAGCATCCAAAAGACTGCATTGGACTGTTGCCGACCTAGTTGATTGGTTTTGGTCACAGTGAACCAAATATGGAAATGTCTACTATGTTACTTAGGTTTGAATACGAACAACATCAACAGCACGACCTCGCAACATTCACCCACGCGTGGGTTCAGCACTATTAGGTAGACCCAAACGGCAAGTTGCGTGATATTGTCATAGTCAAGACACAGCGTGGAGAGCCCATTCACAGGCAGGGCTGGTTGTCCAAGCCGGGAGCCGGACTGTCTGTTTCCTGTGGGAACAGGGGAGGATATTAGCGCGAACATACATGTGGCAAATTCACAGGGAGACAGGGCCAAAGAGGGTCGAAGAAGCAATCGCAGGCATAGCGCCGGCGTGAATTCGTAATGGGAGAGAGTTGAATCCTGCATTACGTTGCAAGTTGGTGGCCAGCATCGTCGTCAAAGACGTCAGAATAAGTTGTGTGCTTAGAGGATCAACCAATATTTCCAAAGGGGCAAAACTAAATATGTCACGGTTCGATACAACAGCTTGCAAGCCCGTGAGTGTCACCCCACGTCGCACCCTTGGGCGCTACTTCAAGGGGTTTATGCCTTGTGTGAACTTGAAACAAGGCGGCTTCGTGCTCCAGAGAGCCACCAAACTGGCCAGAGTTTGATTGCTTAGGATCTCTCCCTAAGGTGGCCTCCACAACCGAGTGACCTCAGGGATTGGGTTTTACAAAGCAAAGTGGCGGCAGCAGATGTAGCAGGCGGCGGCGGCAGGTAGCAGCAGCAGGCAGTGGTAGCAAGCAAGCAGGGAACGCGACTGCGTCCTACACCTACACCTCCAGGTGTTGCTTTGTTTTATTTAATTGATTTTGGGGAATCGTTACTTTATCATCCGAAACGATACAAAACTAGCTTAGCTGGTCAGAGCGCGGGACTGTCCGTCCCGAAGTCGTCGGTTCGATTCCGGCAAAAACTCCAAAAATCGAGAACTCAAATTGGAGTCTACATTTCAGCAAATAGAGCTTCCAGCAAAGCTACTAGAATATTTCTTACGAAGTAATAGTAAAAGCAACATCAATCAATCAGTCTTGGGTTTCTTCAAGGGCGGGCCAAGGAGCACGAACCAGTGTGTTGCTTTGTGTTGCTTTGTTTTGTTAAACCGATATTGAGGAATCAGTACGGTCCCAGGGCTTCATGAGGGTCGGGCCAAGATGCACGTACCCACGAAATGGATCGCCAGCTTACCACCTCGCCTTGTTTCCCCTGAAAGGACCTGGGGTGGCTGGATCCTCACCCATTACCTGAATTACGTCGCTGGTTATACAAACCCTCCTCCTCTTCCTCTTCGACCGGACCCACAACTATCCTGTTGACGACCATTTTTGCCCTAGTGGCTCCGTTGTCTGGGCAATGCCAAAGTTCGTTCGGCCTCATTGTTGAGGGTACTGAATAATAGTCAGGTTTCTTGGGTTCTGGAGTCCCAAGGGTATGTGAAATCCTCCTCCACCCATGACCAAAGCACTTGTTTGTCCAAAAAAAAAAAAAAGGAGAACCCGAACGAGAAGTGACTGCGCCAGAGAGGTCGAGGACCCACAAAAACCCTTTTGCATTGCTTTACTGCAAGTAAGCGTGCAAAACTACTGAGAAAGCCAATAAGCCCGTTGACCCTGCAACTTCGGAAAAATATTTTGCAATTCATATGTTGCACAAGGCACGAACCAAGTGTTTTGTAAAGGCTTACACAAAATATTGAGACATCGGACTCCTACTAATGCGATTAAATTTTGTACAAAACAGAAATATGTTGTGTAAGAATTACACAACATATGCAAATGAATAAACAATATATTCACTCTTCACTCACGTGTATCATGGGGTACAATTAAGTTCGCCTCTTCTTCGTTTTCTCAGACTTTTGCAACTTGGTCCCGGATTCGGCATCGCGTTTGGCATTGGTTTCATGCCACCAATTCTATTTGAAGCCACGCACTCCATCACCTTGGCTGGGATGTTCTTTCTTCCACATGGTGTATGTGTCGCAATATATCTTCCATAGGATAGGTTCAAGTGCGCTGCGGACATTGTCATTCTACTTCCTTATCGTCTTGGCATTGGCATCCTGGCTTGGCATTACAGATATTTGTCTTGGATCTTGTCTACGCTTGTTGTGTTCCATTCCTGGTTGTGAAAGGCAAATTTCCCCATGGACTTGATAATGTCTGTTGTCTGATGCACGAATAAAAAAAAGAACATTTACTCCTGCACATCATGTTATTCCATCGCAGGAATTTCGTCAGACATTTTTTTTCCAGGAGGCCTTGTCTTAAAAATTACTAGCTTGTGGCGGCGCCAGGTCTAGACCTGGCGCCGCTGCGCACCACGGCGGGATTAGTTCCTGCAGAAATCACCAATGCGCGCGCTGCGGCGCATGGGCTTTGAACAGACGCCACCGCGCGCCGTGCATTCATAATTACTCTAAGATGAGCATAATCGTACTGGGAGAACCAGACAGTCAGATAACAGATGGTCAAGAGATCAGAGACACACATAGCCAGTCACTCCTCTCGACTACGCTGAATTTACATATACAAGAATTTGACAACCTATCACACTATTTTTGGTTTGATACTGCAACCATATGCCAGTGTTGTGTAATGTTATTTCACATGTTGCGAAATGGATCATCAATGTGCCACCTCGCCCATTCCCCCCTTATACAACTTGGGGTGGCTGGATCCTCACCCTGCACTTTTATTACGCCGCTGGCTATACAGATCCCCTCCTCTTCCTATTCAAACGGACCCACAACTAACACTGTTGACAACCAAAGGCATAGCCCTGTCAGCTAGTGCGTGTTGAATCTTTTTGTGAAAACAATTTTGAGGAATCGTTACGTTGTGTGTGTTGCTTCATTTTATTTTACTGATATTGGGGAATCGGTTCGGTCCCAGGGCTTCTTCAAAGGTGGGCTCAGCACTCTGAGCACGTACCCACGAAATGGATCGCCAACGCCGGGCCGGGCGGGGCCGGGCCGGGCCGGGCCTGTGCCACCTCACCTTGTCGCCCCTTAAAGAACCTGGTCTTCCCGCTTCCTCTCCCTTCTCCTTATCTAATTCGCTGGTCAAACCCGATTCCCTCCTCTTCCTCTTCGACTGGACCCACAACTAACACCGTTGACACCAGGGGTAGACTCGGGGCCCTGGCAGCTCCATGTCTGGGCAGATCCAAAGTTCGTGCGGCCTTATTGACAAGGGTCCTGAATGATAGTAAGATTTCTTGGGTACTGCGGTCCCAGGGGTATGTTAAATCCTCCGCCACCTACGACTGGTCACCTACGACTGTGACCAAAGCAAGGCAACATTTGTCTTTTTCTCACAGAAAAGAAGGGAAACCCCGAAGGAGAAGTACCTGCGCCAGAAAGGTTGAGGACCCACAGACAACCCTTCCCCATTGCCTTATCGCAATGAAGCGTGCGACACTACCGAGGCGGCTAATGAGCCTGTTGACACCGCGTGTTTGTGTGCGTATACACACACATATACCCACTTTTACCCCCACCCGCCATAAAAATAGAGAAGATACAGAGAACACCCCTATCTTTGCTTTCATTGACTAGCTGATCACCCCCATCCTCATTCCCCAACGCTGAATGAATAAACTGCACATACATGAGCGCATATGCACATCCTGTAGCGAGCATGTAAGTAAATGTGTACGCTGATGTTCGCAACACCTGTCTAACGTACACATGCATGGTACTCACAACACCTGTCAAATTGCATGCATACTCTCCGCAAAAAATGCATTTGCACTCGTGCATGTGCGCATATACCACGGTGCAAAAGATTCTTGTCCATTGAAGCTATTGAGAACTTACTTACTCTTGAGTCTTGCGCGAGCATCGTGCAGGCTGTTGTTTGCTGCTCGTTCTTGCTGCCCGTCCTGATGTCTGGACAAAACCCAATGCCCGACGCTATTCGCTTAAGAAATCTGTCCAAATCCACGCTAGCTCATATCGCGACCGCCGCTGCGGTGTTGCACAGGCATCATTCGATCAACCGCGTTAGTGCAGACCCCATCCAGTTTGTTTAAGGGTCGCACTTGCGCTTGGCCGCAGACCTCATCCCCAACAAAGTTCTATTTTCGCCATGGGTTTTGCGGGCTTTTCGGTCAGGATATTGACGAGTTTAAACTCATCTGGGGGTGTTCGCAGTACTGACAGCCACCTGTGGGCCTTGCCCTTCCGGGAGGTGAGTGTATGTGCTGGGGGTAGATGTGGATGGATCAAAATTGACATCATTTGTTTGATTGTTTGTTTGTGATGATGATGATGATTGCTTTTATTACTTTCAAAAGTAGTTTAGTACCCTTGTTTGAGGGTCTATAAAGTTCAAATCCATGAGAATTTGAGGTATCGGGTTTTAGACGGAATCGAACCGACGACCTAGGGATTGACAGTCCCTCGCTCTGACCAACTGAGCCACGCTTGCACGTGAGGTTGAATGAAGATTGCTTTTGTTGTTGCTCATGAAAGAAATAGTGTAGTAGTTTTGTTTGAAACTCTCAAGGTGCAGTTTTTTATGCTCACCAAAGTGAGAGACTGTGATTTGCTGATGGTCGTCACATCTTCTAATTTTCTCAAAAGAAAAGAAATGTTGAAAGAAAAAAGCAGTTAGCCCAGATTATCAAAAACCTGCAGCCCAACATATATATAGGCAAATTTACTTGGTACACCTGTACGGTCCACATGTATACTGCGCTTTAGTCAATCTGGGTTCTTCTGTCTCTCCAGGTGTCCATCCTACACCTGGGCTCACATCAAGTACCCAATTAGTTTGTGTGTGTGTACGTGCGTATACAAGCACACACACACCCACCACCCTAACACCCGCAAAAATAGAGAAATATACAAGAAAAAAACCTTGATCTCTACCCCTGTCAAAACAAAGCTTCCCACGCCAGAAACAAGCGCTAACCATGTACAAGCTGAAAAAAACCCCATCTCCAATCCCCCCACACACACGCATGCAGGCGTTAAAGAACACCTGTGATACACGTGCATGTAGTAGAGAGATTGGACAGTACAAATAAACAAAATGCGCCTACATGAGTGCATATGTACACCCACACGAGCGTGTATATAAATGTATATGCATACATATACACAGACCTACATATATACGTATACATACATATACACATGCACCTATACACGCATACATGTATACATATGCATGCATATACACATATGTATGATGTGCACAACCTGCAACGGGTGTGTTCGCAGATGTGTACGCTGGTGTAAAAAACACACCTGTGTAACGTACACACCTGCCCATGCACTAGTGCCAAAAACACCTGTTCCAAAGTGCATGTAACACTCACTGCAAAAAAATGCACATACACATATACTTACTCACATATGCATACGCATACATATGCACACAAACACACATGCGCATGTATGACACAGTCGACACGCTGAAGCACTGATACTGAGACCCACAATCTATACACAAATATGCATACACATACACATACACATGTATATAAACGCATAAATATACATATACATACACACATGCATATATACACATATATACATGTCCGCACACATACACACATACACATATATATACACACACATACAAAATGTACTTATGCACGCACGCAAGCACGCCTGGAACGACGGCGCGGCAGCGACCGTGCGAGGAGCTGATACAGACGCAGGAAGCCCTGCACGTCTCTTTCGTTCGACGCAATCAAATCACATTTATCACCTCCAATGCTAGGACTTCATTGTACCCACTTCCCCAGACACCAATACCCCTCAACCCGTCATCCCCTCTTCCCAACATACCCCAGAACAGTTCGCAAAAATGGGCCGTTGCGTAGTTGTAGAAAGATTAGAGGGAAAGCAGCAGTGCAGCAGAGCCCTAGTACGTGAGCACGCAGAACTTCAAGCCCAAGAATGACCAAAGTGACTGTTCACGGAGAAACGGAAGGTCAATGAGGAACAACCAAACCCGCAACAGCCCATCACACAATCACGACAGCGTGGCATCCAGACAACATCTGTTCATCTGCACTGGTGCGGGGCCAATCCACCCAGTTCATGGCCAGCCCATGTCGATAGCAACAAAGGCAATCCGCCCAAACGAGGTTACATTTTTGCCATTTTCGCGGGGTTTTTTGTTTGTTTGTTTGACATCCATCATGGCAATCAAAACCGACATGGCATATGTGTATTGATTTATTTTATTTTAAGTGATCTTGGGGAATTGTTACGGTCCAGGGGTTTCCTCGAGAGCGAGCCACCGGCGAGGAGGATGTCTCCACGAGTGGAAATCACTGAATCCCTCCTGACTTTGTCCCCATTTCAACACAATACAATGACACTCACAAAACAAGACAAACCACAACATACACATCATAATACAAACAATCACGATCCCTACATCCACTGCCACCATATTTAATTTTAATTGCTTTTATTACTGGAAACAGTAGTTTAGAACCCTTGATTGAGGGTCTATGTGCTCAAATCCATGTGAATCTGAGGTGACGTGTTTTCGGCCGGAATCGAACCGGGGGCCTTACGGTTTACTAACTTTCTTGAGTGCCGCGCTCTCCACCACTGAGCTATGGTGACAGATGAATCACCGAAAATCCTTTAGGACCCTCTTCAAATAGATCACTTCAAAACAACATTCCACATCTTACATACACCCCCAACATACAAATACATCCACTTCAAAACAACATTCATGTGTCCAAGGTCCATTGCGGGAGTGCCTTCGAGGCAGGTGCTTCCGGGCTTCCTTATTTCTGTGCACCACCTGTGTGCGTTCCTGATGTAATTGGTGCGCTAGCTGTGTGGTGGCAAAACATTAAAAAGTCAAGAAGAGTCCCCCTTTGAAATTGCCTGGGGTGTCCGGATCCTATCCTTCACCTTCACTTTTTTCCGACTGTCCGCTCTGGTGCAGCGCGTCTGCTTGGCAGCTCGAAAATGCGCATGTTGGCAAAGCCAAGGTTTGCAGACCCGCTCCAGGCACTGGCAGTCCGCGCTATGGTTAAGGCTTGCCACCTGGCCCACCACCCTCCGTGCTCGTGCCATCTTCGACCTACTACGCCTGCTGAAAGTGTTTGAGGATGGCCCGCAGGGCCGCACCCGGCATATGTGTGTTGATTTGATTTATTTAACTGATATTGGGGAATCATTACGCCGGTGGTCCTGGGGTTTCCTCAGGCTCGAGAGTGAGCCAAGGGGGATGCCCCCACGATGGGAAATCACCCAAATTCTTTCTCACCCGGTCCCCTCTCAAATAAGCTGGGGTGTCCGGATCCTCAACCTTTATCTTAACTACGTCACCAGCTATACCGATCCCCTCCTCTTTCTCTTCGAACGGACCTACAACTCGTACGATGACATGCTTTGTTTTATTAAATCAATTTTTAAAAATCCACTTATTAACAGATTTCAGCTTTATTTCTTAGAGACCTTCCACACACGCTTTTGATCGAGCTGATCAGACCACGAGAAGAGGTATTTCCAAAAATTGGATCTTCTGAGTTCTCCGTGACTTTTTGTATGATTATATGTTACCCGTGAAAGCGCACTAAACTATAAATATTTCGAGAAATAATTTTCTTTTTGCAAAATCCTGTGAATATCTCTATTTCAATCCTTTGTTTTTATTCTTATGTTCGATTGGATCGGAGCACGTGAATATGGGCTATTGTGGATAATACGGCAATATTGGCTATTGCGGTCCCATTTGTGTGAGGAGCAGGCCGAAAAATATGACAACATTGTTGGAAAGGTCCTTCCTGAACTCGGATCGAATCGATCAATAGCTCAGATGCAAGATCTCAAAAAGTTGCTAGTGAATTCAAGACATGGGAATGACGAATTCTGGAAACAAATATGTCATGTCTATTTTGTCGTTTGTAAACGTCCATTTCACGGCCATTGGGACCGTCCCGAGTTGATTCCTATTTTGTCTTGGTTCCTATTTTGTGATTGACTAGGGAGGCAAATTCAGAGGGAAACGATGGGTTCGGAAGGGGGGGTTTCCTCACTTGTTGATAAAGGCCGAAATTTCGAAAGGGGGTGGTGAAATTTTAGTGGATCATGAAATTTCAGTGAGCAATTTCAGATTTCTCCAGCAAACATTGGGGGGGGGAATTTTGCTCCCTATGAGAAATATCCTATCCCCAAATGGCAGCTTGCGTGCAAGATGCGGCGGGCAAAGCTGTCACAGATCAGTGCAGGAACTTGCTCAAATTTAGCTGTGTTTTTAAATGTAGTTGTGTGTTAAAATTTAGTTGTGTATTAAAATTTAGTTGTGTATTAATGTAGTTGTGTATTAAAATTTAGTTGTGTATTGAAATTTAGTTGTATATCAATTTAGTTGTGTATTAAAATTTAGTTGTGTGTTAATGTAGTTGTGTATTATAATTTAGTTGTGTATTAATCTAGTTGTGTACTAACATCTAGTTTTGTCTTAACATCTAGTTGTGTATCAAAATTTATTTGTGTATTAATCTAGTTGTGTATTAAAATCTAGTTGTGTGTATTAATGAGGTTTGTATTACATTTTAGTTGTGTACTGATTTAAGTTGTATACTCCATTCCATTACACAACCGACAAAAAATTCCAAAAAAAAAAATCCCCCCTCACTCTGGTACGATCCAGTGGGTGCGCGGCAGCTCGGGGGGTAAAGCCCTTCCGCTTGCCGCGCACCCCTGCTTTGTTGTGTACCCTTGATGGGGTCCTGTAGCTAGTTTTGCGTCATTCTGCATCCTCATCGTGTTGCTGTTCCTTTTCCTTCAACGTTTGCGTCGCCATGACGGAACAGCTTTGCTCAAATGATCCATGAGGAACAGCTTTGTTCCAGACGAAATTTGGGACCACCTCACAAAAATGAGCCACAAACAACCAAAATTTTGGGATGGGGTGAGGGTACCGCGACTCGGCCAGATTACTTGGTGAATCGTGTGCTGACAAAAAATGAGGGGCCATTTCGGAAAAAAATTGTACGAAAATCGAGAAATAGCTTTCGAGCCAGCGGTGGGGGTGTGGTTGCATAGGGACAGTTGACTCGGGGCTCAAATGGGCTCAGTCCTAGAACCGAATACAAACGCTCAAAGAATGTCTTTTATTGTCATATCTGTTGCGCTCAACTTGGGGCACATTTGGGCAAGATTGTTGGAGCTTCCTGCAGATTCTCTGATAGGGAGTCCCGGTACCCTCGATAGTGTCATGTTATGGTACTGTTTCAGTTCAGTTCAGTTCATTCCCAACTATTTTTTAAGGTTCACAAATGACCTTAATTTTTTTTTTTGAATCCACACAGCTAGCGCGCCAAGTATATCAGCCTGGGGAGCGTGTAAACCCCCCGGTTGGTTTTTGGTTTGTAATACCGTCACACAGCGACTCAATTACCTCAGAGACGCATACAAGTGGTGCGCAGTAATAAGGTAGCCCGGAAGTGCCTGACCGAATCGAACGGCACTCCCGCAATGGATCTCGGACCTATGAATGAAGGTCGTTCCAAGCCGGAAGTTTCTCAGAACCTGGACCTGAGATTGAGTAAGGGACGGTTACCAAATAATGTGACGTCACATTTCGTCACATTCCAGGTTCGGTGTGACGCTGCCAGGTTTCGAATTTTTTTTTTGAGTACTTCCAAAAATATGATGATTTTCCTGGAACTTGGTACAAATGTGACGATTTCGTCACATTGTCACATCATTTTCATGGGTTCGGCTTACAAGAAACATGGGTTTCAAAACCTGGCCAGGTCCTGGTTTTTGGGTTCCAGGTTTTCCAACTTCGGCTTGGAACGACCCTGAACCTCCTTCGGCCGCGGGAAGCCATCGTTAGGCCGCTTCCATTTAAGAATTCCTGGAAATTAGAAAACAGAGTTTCGAAATCCGAGATTGAATTCCCGGCCCTTGCTTCCATTTAATCCGAGTTAGCCGGGTTTTGATACAATTGGAGGTGCTGTAAAAAACAATGGGTCGCACCAACAGGTGTTGTAAAAACCAATGGGTCGCACTCTGTGTTTCGAACAATGGGTCGCATCAAGGTTGGAAAGGCACGAATAATTCGAATATGATGTTTCGGTAAACTAACAATGTTTCTTTTGTACTCATCCACAACTTTCCGCCAGGTACAGGAAGTTAGTGAATTGGTACAAGAGAATCCCTCTGGTACAAACCTC